>Ga0172380_10000377_pt1 | contig 89842 bp, 179 predicted proteins | sample Leawe162metaG_FD_119747 | JGI IMG/M metagenome (GOLD analysis project Ga0172380, IMG submission 119747) | Leachate microbial communities from a municipal landfill in Southern Ontario, Canada - Leachate well 162 metaG | ecosystem: Engineered > Solid waste > Landfill > Unclassified | place... | reverse complement strand
ATGATATTGGCCCTTGAGTTATATACAATCGTATTAACAATCGTGTATGTAACGCTGGACGTATTACAATATATTCCCAGACCGGTTCCATTGTCAGCACAGTCGTATACAAGACAGGAATCGATAAGACAGGTTACTGATGCAATCAATCCCCGTACATAGTTACCATCTGCGTTGCTATTAGATAGTGCTACACCAATTACTCTTGTATATGGGTCTGCAATATTCAGGCAGCATCCATTATTAGCGTTAATAACTATTCTGTATCCGGTTCCCCTAACACTCGTGTGTCTATTTGCTTTTGCGACATTAACAGTTATAAAATGGGTTGCATCAGTTGTCCAACCGTCAATAACGCAAGCATTTGCATCTAATCCACCGGAACAATTAAACGTAATGGTATTACCATCTCCCACCAGATTGGCGTAGGTGGCTTGCATCCCTGCTTCGGCAGCAGATAGTGATACATAATCTGCTCCTCCATCTGGATTAACTGTGCAAGATATAGCAGCCATTATTCTTTAACAACTTCCATAGCTGGCTTTAATACATCTAAAACTATTGCTTTAGCTGATAATTCAGCTTTAATACTATCTAATTCTGTTTTTATAGATTCATTAGCTAAAACATGATTAGTTACTTCTAAAGGTAATGTTGCTTGAAAAGAACCTTCAGTTAATTTCATAGAATATTTAGGTCTTACTTCAAGTTTCTTAATTTCACCTGTAGTTGGATCTTCCCAACATTGAACTATTTTAGGTTGTAAAGCACTTGCTTGAGCCTGAACTTCTTCTCTTGTACCCTCAATAGTAGTAAGATCAAATAGACCATTGGCTATTTGTGCTCTTTCCATTAAGCCTAATTCTTGATCATCTTCGTAATAAGCAACTACGTCTGTTGTTGCTTTTAGTGTTAGTATTTTTGCCATTTATATCCCCCCTTAAAAATATCTATCCGCGTCGGCGTCAAATGTGGTTGTATTGAGTGCGGTTATTGCCATTGTCATTAACGCAAAAGGCCCGGCTCCCCATCTCTGGGAATTGCTGAGGCTATTTTAATTATATGTTGTTGCATTTAACAAATACCTTGTTGTTGTAAATGATATATTACAATTGGTATTTTTATTCCAGTCGTCCCGCCGCCCTCCTCGACATACTCTGCCGCGCCCACCGCCGGAGGATTTGCTCTTGTGCGCCCGTAAAAGTCGGTGAGTACTGACGCAAGATACGTCCCCGCGCCCATGAGGTCGGACGTGGCGGCGATGTTCGCGTTTTCAGATCCCGCCGTGGCGTTGGTAAAATCACACGCGGCAACCTCGATCTCCGATGTGCCGGACGCGTCGGACGCCGGGGACGTGGCCTTTGTCATCGCACCAAAGTAGCCAGCATCAGCGTCGTCGCCGTCGACGTAACAGTTGGTGACGTAGCACACGGCCCCACCAGACATATCAGCGTAAAATCCAACGTATGATGGATTCAGAATTGTATTGTTGTAGCAGTAGATATTTCCGGTGCCAACCGCTTCAATCCCAAACTGTCCACCGTATGTGATATTATTGATTACATAAAATATTGATGCGCCGCCGTACATCTCAATACAGCCCTCGGAGGGATTGTACATAAGACAATTTTTTAACGTGTGAGTCAGGCCTGAGCGCGTAGTGTTGTCGGCGAGGAAGCAACATCCATAATCTGCGGTTGATGTATTGCGAGCCGCGATTCCATCGATAGTGACAGGACATTCTATATTTCTTAGATATATATTTTGTCCACCACCAATAGAATGGACATTTCTATATCCTGTTCCTCTTGTACCATTATGGCGTTCAGCAACAGGAACAGTTATGGTTAGTGCTGTAATATTCCAACCCGCATCAAGCGTGATTTCTCCCGCCGTGTCCTCCATCGCGTAGCACTCTATGATAACGCTATTTGTGTTTACGTTGTCACCGCTCGCCTTTATCCCCGCATCAGCAGCAGATAGGCTGGCATAATCACCCGCAGATGATTTTACTGTTTTAACTATTACTGCCATTGACTATCTTTTTATTATCATCTTCGTTCCCGAAGTTATGAATTATTTTACCGTCGAAATACCGCAGTATAGCGGAAGGGTGCTTATTGATTTCTTTCCATTGCCCGTCGTCAGTGTCGAGCCATACTCGTTTAACGAGAGGCTTCATGGCATCGATTTCTTCGCGTGTCTGCGTGACTGTGACGAGGTCAAAAACCCCATCTTTGATTTGCTGTAATTCGTCACCGTAAATTTCTTGATTATCATCATATATGGAGACGATATCATTCTTGTTGTACTTTTTTAGTTTGGCTGTATTTTTAACCAGTAGTAATTTCAATGGTTCCCCCTATTGGTGGCGGTGAATGTGGTGGTGTTTTTTGCAAGTATTGCCATATTTATAGTTTACTATGTTTTTCTTCACAAAGATCTTTAAAATCTTTAATGCTTTGATCAAGTCGTTTTAATTCAGAATCAATTTGTTTACGTAAACCTTCAATTGTAGAAGTATTGCTTGAAGTCTCTTGAACTAAATTTTTTACTGATCCTTTTAAATCAACAAGTATTTCCTGCCAAAATGCTCTTTCAGTTTTTAAACCTTCACTAATGTTTTTAAATGAAATATGCATCTCATCAGCAAAAGTCTTAAATTTTTCATTAAGACGCATTTCTGATTCGGTTATTTTATCGTTTCGATGTTTTAAAGTAAGGCGTAGAACAACGACAAACAAAGAGACGATAGCGCCAACAGCAACATTAGCCCACTTAAGAAAGATGTCCAAAAATTGAAACGTTGATTGTTCTTGTCCAGTTGCCATGTAATTTCAAACTCACCATAAGCCATAGTTATTATTCTCTCGCAAATATAAAACTTAAGCTTCCAGTATGGCCTGATGACCCTGAAGCTGTTACATATGAAATTTCTCCTTTTATATTTTCTAATGTTAGAGAAGCTGCACTTGCCAAAGACATCAATGTAGAAATTGATTTATCTGCTAACCATTTAGTGTATTCTGCAGCAGTCCATAAACCAAAATTAGCGCTTTTGCCACTACTATTTGTAATGAAAACTTTAGTTGGCCGATAATTTCCTATTCCAGCCATAAGTGGGGTAGTATCTGTAAGAGCTTGAGAAACACAAGTTCCAGAATTTAAAGAGCCAGAAATAAATAAAATTTGTTCAAAAAGCATATATATTACCTCAAAATTTTCTTTAATTATTAGTAAAAAATTACTTAAATATAATTTAATACATTTAGAATAGTTAAAAGCTCTACTTGATTTTCTTTTTCTAAAATATCAGTAACCTCTTTAGGGAAGAAGTCTAATTCAAATGATGTTAATAACACATATAGTTCTGAGGCATAGATTAAAATATAATAGCGATTTGTAGGATCTCGCTCATTTAAAAAATCTGATTGAAGTGTTATTTTTAAAGCTTCAACATAAGAAGTATGTTTTTCAATGAGCCATAAAGCAAGAGCTTCAGGAGCCATATTTTGAACTACAAGTTTTTCTTTTTTGAAGTCTTTTTCACTACTTTCTAAAGCTTTCTCTATATTTTCACACTTTTGTATTTCAATCTTTAAAGCTTCTTGTTCAGCAGCTAATAGTTCCTTTTTAACTTCTTTTTTAATGCTTTTTATTGATTTCATACATTTTTTTTATTTATTTTGAATTGGTTTTGTATTATTTATTAGTAGAACATTGAAAATATACTAACAATTATAATAGAAAAAGTAAGTAATAACTTTTCTATATAAGGAGATTATTCAATTTGCTAACAGTAGTTTGGGATGTAGACGAAACATTAAACCATTATATTCAAGAATTATTGGTTTATATAAATTTTTGTCTTGATAAAAATATAAATTTTGAAAATATAAAGTATTATAATCTGACTAAAAGTCTTCCTTTTTTAACGGAGGTAGAATGTTGGTATTATTTAGACAAGTTTAAGTTTATAGGAAAATATGAAGAGTTAAAACCAAATGAAAAAATATATGAATGGTTTCAAAAATATGGCCATAAAGCTTATCATATTGCTTTAACAGCAGCGTCATTACGAGCTTCGCATATCTCAGCTTCTTGGATATTTCAGAACTTTGGGCAATGGATTAGGGGAATACAAATAATACCCTCAGACCCAACTGAAAATGTTATAATTTATGATAAAAAGAAAATAGATTGGTTAAAAAGAAATAAAGCTGATATTTACATCGAGGATTGTGAAGAGAATTATATAGAAGCTAAAAAATTAGGATTTGAGAGCTTATTAATAAAAAAGCCGTGGAATAACGGTGAATCAATAGAAATAGTTTTAGAAAAATTGACTAATTTTCTAGGAGTTTATGATACGAGTAGCAGACTACATTTTTAAATATCTTGCAGATTATGGTATTAAACATGTTTTTCTAGTAACGGGTGGGGGTTCCATGTTTCTTAATGAAGCTCTACGAAAAGAAACTAGAATTAAATATGTTTGTAATCATCATGAGCAAGCTTCCGCAATTGCTGCTGAAGGGTATGCAAGAACTTCAGGAAAACTAGCTGTTGTTAGTGTAACTTCTGGGCCAGGTGGAACTAATACTTTAACTGGAGTTTTGGGTCAATGGGCAGACTCAGTTCCAGTATTATACATATCGGGTCAAGTAAAATTTAAAACTACACTAGCTTCAGCATCAAATGCTAATTTAAGGCAGTTAGGTGATCAAGAAATTAACATAATTGATATTGTAAAGCCAATAACAAAATATGCTAAAATGATAACGGATCCAAAAACAATTAAAGAAGAATTAAAAAAAGCAATTTTTATTGCTACTTCAGGAAGGCCTGGGCCTGTTTGGCTTGATATCCCTCTTGATGTTCAAGGAGCTTTAATAGATGAAAATGCTTTACTTACTTCTGACCAAATTTTTTGGTTAAAACCTAATAATAATATTTATCTAGTTATAGATGCTTTAAAACAAGCTAAAAGGCCTTTAATTATTGCAGGCCACGGCATTAGAATTGCTAAAGCAAAACAAGAATTGTTAGAATTAATAGAATTATTACACATTCCAGTAGTCACCACATTTAATGGTTTTGATTTAATACAATCTAATCATAATAATTTTATTGGTAGGATCGGAACTTTAGGAAGTAGAGCTGGAAATTTTGCTTTACAAAATGCAGATTTAATTATTTGCTTAGGGACTCGAAATAATATTCGGCAAGTTAGTTATGATTGGAAAAATTTTGCTAAAAATGCTAAAAAGATTATTATAGATATTGATTCTTCTGAATTAAAAAAACCTACAATAATTGGAGACATTCGTATTAACACAGATGTTAAAGATTTTATAGAAGCCTTTCTTGAAAATTATCACAAAAATTTTATTATAAATCTTGATTGGTTATGGCTACTTTGGTGCCAAGATAAAAAAAAGAAATATCCTGTTATTCTTGATGAATATAGAACACAAGAAAGTATAAACCCCTATTATTTTATAGAACAATTAACTACTGAAGCAAATGAAGATGCAATTATTATAGCTGGAAATGGGACTGCTTGTGTTACTTTATTTCAAGCAGGAATAGTTAAAAAGAATCAACGTATTTTTTGGAATTCAGGTTGTGCTGCTATGGGCTATGATTTGCCTGCAGCAATTGGAGCGGCTTTTGCTTCTAATAAGTCTGTTATTTGTTTAGCAGGTGATGGAAGTTTACAAATGAATCTTCAAGAATTACAAACTGTAAAGCATCATAATTTACCTATTAAACTTTTTGTACTAAATAACTCTGGCTATCAATCAATTTATCAAACTCAAAATAATTTATTTGAAGGTAATCTTATCGGATGTACTAAAGAATCTGGAGTCTCATTTCCTAGTATTCAAAAATTAGCAAAAGCTTATGATCTTAAATATTGCAAAATTAACTCAACTAAACGCTTAAATAAAAACATTACTAAAGTTTTAAATTATGATGGGCCTGTTATTTGTGAAGTTATTTTATCTAATAACTATATTTTTGCACCTAAACTTTCTTCTCAAAAACAAGAGGATGGAACTATGCTATCTCAACCATTGGAAAATATGTTTCCTTTTTTAAGCAAAGAAGAATTAAAGGAGAATATGATTAATGTTTAAAAAAGCAAAATTATTTGTTGTTGATTTAGATGGTACTTTATGGTTAGGAAGTACTGTGCTTCCTGGAGCCTGGACACTTATAGATACTTTACAAAAAAAAGGTAAAGTTATTTTTTTTACTAATACTTCTACACAAACTTCATGGCAAATATATAAAAAACTTATTAGTTTAGGGTTTAATTGCGAATTAGAAGATGTATATACTTCATCATCATTAACTGCAATATACTTATTTGAAAACAAAATAAATAACGTGTATATTATTGGTTCAAAAGCTCTTGAAACTGAAATTAACTCAGCTGGTGTTAAGATACTACGAGATGAAACTGCAATGAATCTAGTAGTAGGGTTAGATGTGAATTTCAATTATAAGAAAATAACAACTGCCTTAAATATTTTATTAAATGACGGAAAGTTTATTGTTTGTAATAAAGACAAATGTTTTCCTATTGAAAACGGGAAATTTTTACCTGGATGTGGGTCTATTGTAAGTTCCATTACTACTGCTTCTGATAGAGAACCTGATTTTATAGTAGGGAAGCCAAATCCGTATTTACTTTCAAAGCTTTCAAAAAAATATAATATGCATAAAAGTCAAATTGTTGTAATTGGAGATTCTTATGAAAGTGATTTTCAATTAGCTCTAAATTTTGGGTGCTCTTACATTATCATTGGAAAAAATAACTTTCAATATAAAAATGGTATAGAGGTCACTAATTTAACGGAGATATTACATGAACACATTAGAATATGAAATGATCGATTCTTTAAAAAGGCTTAAAAATGACTATGGAGTTTTTCAAATTAAAGCAGAATTTGAGAATGAGGGTAGTCGACAAGTAGAACTTATGCGGCTTAAAGATGTTGCTGACTATGTTGGATTACCAATAATTCTTAAAATAGGTGGAGTAGAGGCAGTAACAGATGTATATGAAGCTTTATCACTTGGAGCAAAAGGAATTATTGCTCCAATGGCTGAAACGGCTTTTGCAGTAAGTAAGTTCTTAGATGCTATCGACACTTTTATAGCTGAAGACAATCGTAAGGATATTGAGTTTGCTATTAATATAGAAACAATAACTGCTTTCAATAACTATAATGAAATTTTACAATTGGACAAAATAAAATTATTAAATAGTATTACTATTGGGAGAGTTGATTTTACAGGGTCTTTAAAAAAAGATAGAAGTTTTGCAAATAGTAAAGAAATGCTAGATTATTGCCTTTCAATTTTTCAAAAAACTAAAAATATAGATTTACATACTGCTTTAGGCGGGGCAATTACTCTTGAGTCTACTTCATTTATTCAAACTCTCATATCTATGAGTCTTTTAGATAAATACGAAACTCGAAAATTAGTATATGATAAAAATGCTATTTATACAATTAAAGAAGGGTTGCTTGAAGGAATTAAATTTGAACTTTTATGGTTAAAAAGTAAAAAACGCTATTACCATCTAATTGCTATCGAGGATGAAAAACGAATTAAAATGATCGAGGCAAGACTTAATGGCTAAATGTAAAATTTGTAGTCATAAAATACCTGCATTAGAAAATATTGATTTATTATGTATTAAAGATGTGCCTGAAAGTACTTTTAATTTTTCAGATACAACAATAAATTTATATATTCATAATTGTAATTTTTGTGGAGCTGTATATTTATCAGATAATATTGTTCCTTTAAGTGTTGACTATGATGTTGTGTATAGAAGTATAGGGTTATCTAGTTTACGAGAAACAAAAAAAGAACAACTAAAAAAGTTTATTAAGACTTATAATTTAACAGATAAAACTCTTGTTGAAATTGGTTGTGGTGATGGGCAATTTTTAGAAATATTTCGAGAACTTAAGATAAATATAGAAGGTATTGAAGTAGGATCGGGAAATTATAATAGGTGCCTTAATAAAAATCTTAAAGTTGAACATGGGGACATAAGTAGATTAAAAAAGAATAATTATGATGCTTTTTTTACTTTTTATTATTTAGAACATTTACCTTATCCAATTGAATTTATAAAACAATTATATTCTATACTTAGACCTGGTGGAATAGGATTAATAGAAGTTCCCAGTTATGATTGTATAGAAAAAAATAATGTTTGGTTAGAATTCACAAAAGACCATAGATTTTATTTTAGAAAAAGAACTCTTCAATATTTATTATGTAAATGCGGATTTCAAATAGAGTCTATAGAAACAGATGAAGATACTCTTTGTTTAAAAGCTATAGTAAAAAAGCCAAATACAACTAATTTTATTTCTATGTTAAATCAAATAAAAAATGATGTAAAAGATTTTAAAAATTTAGTAGATGTATATCAAGGGTCTTTTGCAATATATGGAGCAGGACATTATGCGCAGTTACTACTCAACCAAGTCTATGCTCAATATCAAATAAAACCAACAAGAATTTTTGATTCAAATGTGCAAAAGTGGGGAAATAAACTTTGTAATATTTGTATTGAAGATAAAGTTGCATTTGAAAATACTAATGATTATAAAGCAATAATTATTATTTGCGGCATATATAATAATGAAGTAAGTACTATGCTTACTAACATTAAAACAAAATTAAATAAATCAGTGGAGATTATGACATGGAAATGACTGTAAGAGAAACAAAAAATAGGCTAACACTGCAAGAAAAAAAACCATTAGCTTATGCGAAGATTATTAAACACCCCGAAAAAATTCTAAAAAAAGAATGCGTAGCAATGATTCAACTCCAATATAATTACTTATGTAATATGCGTTGCAAGCACTGCAGCATCGAAAGACTTAAAAATAATCCTGGTAAAAATCAATTAACTGTTCCTGATGTAAAACGTATTGCTGATCAGGCTGATGCAATAGGATTAGGAAGTATTTGTATTACTGGTGGAGAGCCTCTTATGTTTCCAGATTTAAAAGAAGTAATGGAAGCAATTGGCCCAGAAAGATTTGTAATTTCTATGGATACTAATGGATGGTTACTTACTGAAGAAAAAGTTAAATGGTTAGCTGCTAATGGTTTAGATAGAATACATTTAAGTATGGATGGTCTTGCAGAAAATCATGCTAAGTTTAGAAAAACTAAAGGTTCATGGGAAAGAAATTTAAAAGCTATAGAATACTGTAAAGCATATGGTCTTGACACAATTATAAATATAGTTGCTACTAAAAGTCTAGTTATAAGCGGGGAGCTTATTAAACAACTTGATTATATAGCTCAATTTGGAGTACATGCAAGCATAATATATGCAAAACCCATTGGGTCTTTTGAAGATAGTAAAAATGAAATTTTAAATACTGAAGATCTTGCTTTTATTCAATCTTTAACAAGTAAATATAATTGTTCAACTCATTTATCTTTAAATTGTGGACATTATTTTGGGTGCTTATGCTTAAAACGCCATTTATCAATTTCTGCTTCAGGTGATTTACTGCCTTGTCCTTGGATACCAATTACACTTGGAAATATTTTTGAGGAAGACTTAGCCACAATTATAAATCGTGGTTTAGAAATGCCTTGGTTTTCTTATGATCATCAACAAAGTTGCCTTTGTGGAAATGAAGATACTTTCTTTTATAAAAATATTATGCCTCAAATAAATAAAGCTACAACATATCCAGTTAAGTATACTGAAATTGACTGGCATTTAGATAAAGCATAATAAAGTTGAGAAAACTAAATTGATACTAGACGACCTACAATACATAATAAATCAACCCTTAGATTGGGATATGTTTAAAGATAAAACTGTCTTAATCTCTGGGTCGTCTGGATTTTTAGCTTCTTACATAATTGATACATTTCTTTATCTTAATCAACAACAAAATCTTAATATAAAAATTATTGGAATACAACGAAATTTTTCAACTCGAGTGTCTAATAAAACTTTAAAACTAATTTATGAAGATATATGCAATGAAATCAGAATAACAGAAGATATTGACTATATTATTCATACTGCAGGTTTAGCAACTCCGAAAGTATTTAATGAAAACCCAGTAGGGGTTGTTTTGCCAAACACATTAGGCACAATAAATTTATTAAATTTAGCTATAGAAAAAAAAGTTAAAGGATTTTTATTTTTTAGTACTACAGGAGTTTACGGAGAATTAAATAAGGTTCAATATCCTGCTCATGAAAATTCTTTTAATGGATATTTAGATCCAACTGATGTTTCCTCATGCTATTTAGAAAGTAAACGTATGGGTGAAAATTTATGTATAGCATGGATGCATCAATATGGAGTTCCAATAAAAATTGTTCGACCTTCTATAGTTTATGGGTATGGCATAAAATTAAATGATGGCAGATCCTTTGCTGATTTTATTTCTAATATTATCAATAAACAAGATATTGTTTTGTTTAGTGAAGGTAAAGCTTTAAGAAGTTTTTGTTATGTTGCCGATGCTATTGTTGGATTTTTTATAGTGCTACTCAAAGGTAAAGTAGGTGAGGCTTATAATATTGCTCCAGATTCAGAAATAAGCATTATAGATTTAGCTAATTTACTTATTAAAAAAGTATTTCCTGAGCTTAAATTAAAAGTTGTAATAAAAAAAGATGATTCAAAAACTTATTTAAGAAAAGAATTTCCCTGTACAGCAATGGACACAAGAAAATTAAAAGAACTTGGATGGAACCCAAATTTTTCTTTAGAAGAAGGGTTTAAAAGAACTATTGAGAGTTATTTATGAAATTAAAAGAATTATATAAATTATATTCAGGAAAATTTTTAGATAAGCAAGCTTATATAAACTCTATGTATGAAAAACATCAATTGCTTTTTGAATATAGCGAATTTATAAAAAAATCTGAGATTGAATCATTGCATATTGAAGACAATTATGTTTATGCTATTATGCGAAATACAGGCATAAAATTACTTCTTAATAACCTCGATAAACGATTTATTCCAATTGAAATATTGAACTTTCGTTCAATTGAGTCTACAGAAAAAGAAGTAGTGTATAATTTAGCTTCTAAATGTAAAACTATATTTGACATTGGGGCTAACATTGGATGGTATACATTAAATTTTAGTAAATTTCTCTCTGTAGAAAAAATATATGCTTTTGAACCTATACCTATTACTTATGACTATTTAAAAAAGCATATTGAATTAAACAACATACATAACGCTGAAATATATAATTTTGGCTTGTCTAATGAAGTAGCAGAAAAAACTTTTTATTGGACAAAGGAAGAGCTGGGCAGTTCTTCTTTGACTAATCTTCGAGACAGAATTGAAATTGAAAAGACTGTATGTCAATTAAATACTATAGACAATTTTGTAAAAAATACAAATATTAAAATAGATTTTATAAAATGCGATGTTGAAGGGGCAGAGCTACTCGTATTTCAAGGAGGAATTGAAACTATAAAACGAGATAAACCAATTATATTTTCTGAAATGCTAAGAAAATGGTCAGCAAAATTTAGTTATCATCCTAATGATATTATTAAATTGCTTTCTGATATTGGGTATAATTGTTTTACAATAAATAATAATAAGTTAGTGCCTTTTAAAAAAATGACAGAAGAAACTAAAGAAACAAATTTTATATTTATACACGGAGAAAAATAGTGAAGAAAAAATACTTAATTGTGGCTCCACACTATGACCGTCGAAGTAGTGGAATTAAAGCGTTATATGTGCTATGTTCAAGATTAAACTCATTAGGGTATGAAGCGTATATTACAGGTGAAAAATCTCCTTACCCAAATACTAAAAGAGTTTGGGATTTAAATAAAGAAGAATTAAAAGACTTACAACTTAATGGAGTAGTTGTATATCCTGATCATATTGTAAATAAAAATCCTTTAAGATTTACAAATGTGGTCCGTTGGTTTTTAGGAATTACTCAAGAAGCTCCTGAAAATGAATTAGTTTTTTCTATGTCCCCTTCTCATAATTTTACAGTACAAGCAAAATACAATTTAATGATGCTTGATATAGAGCCTTTTTTTAAATTTCCTGAAGTTGAAAATAGGTCACATAAATGTTTTAGGGTTGGGAAGGGATCTGCAATATATCGATCACCGCTAACAAATGGTTGCACTGAAATAACAGCAGATTTTCCAATGTCAAGAGAAGGATTAGCCTATTTATTACAATCTTCTAAAATATTTTATACCTATGATAATTTTACTTTATTAATGTTAGAAGCTTTATTATGTGGATGCCCTGTAGTGATCTTGGGATACCCAATTACTGAAAAGAAAAACATAATTGGTAATGTTTTAAATAAATATGGAACACGGTTTCATGAGGAAATATCATTTGATGATAATGGTATTCCATTAAATTATGACGAAATGAAAAGTGAAATACCACAACAAATTACTTTGTATAATGAACTAATGTTAAATGCACATCAAGAGTTATTAAAATTTATTGAACTTACTCAAAATATGCCTGATGTTTATGTTGAAGACTTAGGAGCCCATACTCCAAGTAATCCCCATCCTTGGATTGCTATGGGGTTTTGGAATGATTTTTTTACTTTATTTTCAGAACGATAAAAGGAGTCAATATTATGCTACATATAATTACACCATTTTCAAGATTCGAAAATGCAAATTTTTATATAGATAATTTGCAAAATAAAAATGTTATTTGGCATCCTATTGTATATACTCCAATTGATATATTTTCTCAAAAATGGATTGAACCTTATATATTTTTTGATGAAGCCGCTTTTCCACCAAATATATGTAAGATTAACTCTTTTATGAAAAATTATCCAATCATTGATAATGATCGTTATTGTTTTATGAATGATGACGACTGGCTTGAAGATAATGTGTTTAGAGTTTTTAAAACTGAAAATGACCCTGATGATGATGTTGTATTTATTAGTATGAAAAGAGGTTATGGAAAACAACCTGGTTTTCCTTGGGGTCATCCTACTTTTACACTAGAAGTTGATATGAATAGAATAATTATTGGAAATATTGGCTTTGAACAATATTTTATAAAAGGCAGAGTTTTAAAAACATTAGAATTTGATAATTACGGCTGTTTTGATGGGCTTATGGCTATGGAATTAAATTATAATTATAAAGTTAAGCCAATGCCTTATGTATATGCTATGTTTAATTATTTAGAACCTGGGCGTTGGGATATTTCTAAAAAAGGGGAAGTTGTTCAATGGAGACTTCCTGTTCCAGGTGTGGACTGATTGTGAAAAAAATAGCTATTATAGGGTCTACGAGTCATGTAGCTAAAAATTTAATTGAATATTTTAATAAAGAGCATCAACACATAGACTTATATTCACGTTCATTAAATAATCTCGATATTTTGCCGAATGGTTACGATTGCATAATAAATTGTATTCTTGCAAAAGTAACAGAGCCCTTATATTTTGAGACTTCAGAGCATTTTGATAATTTAATTTTAGACTATTTACAATTAAATACTGATTGTTTATATATAAATTGTAGTTCTGGGGTTGTGCATGAAATTAGAAAATGTGATGTTGATAATCTTAGAGAAGAACACTATGCAATGGTTTCAAAGTTAAATTCAGAAATGAAGCACGCTGCACATAAAAATTTGAATGTAATTGATTTAAGATTTTATTCATTTTTTAGTAGATTTACTAACTTAGAAGCCCCCTATTTTATGAATGAAATTATAAAAAGTGTCATTAATAAAGAAACTTTTATAACAACTAAAAAAAATTTTTCAAGAGATTATATTAACCCTTTGGATTTGTATAATATAATTAAATACTTAATTGCAGTACAAAAAATAAGAGGTCATTTTGAAATTGGTAGTACACAGCCTACCTCAAAAGATGCTATTATAAATTACTTTATTAAAGATTATAATTTAAAAATTAAATATGTTGATAAAATTGATTTTAAAGGGTATACAGCATCTAAAATAAACTATTTCCCTAAAGAAAGGACTTTACCATCATTAGTTAAATATTCATCTTTAGACACAATAAAAGAAGAGTCTCGAGTTATATTAGCAAAGTTTATGGAGAAATAATTATGTTGCATATTATTACAAGTTTTTCAAGATTAGATCGTAAAGATTGGTATATTAATATGCTAGAGTCAAAAAATATTATTTGGCATCCTATTTTACATTATAATACTGACCAAACAGATCCTTCAGATAAATTTCAACCTCTTACAAAAAAAGAAGATATTGAATTTAATAGACTTTGGATTCAACCACATTTTATAAAAAATATACCTTCAAATATAGATATTTGCTATTATAAATTAGATGACTTTATACAAAACAGTCAAACAATAATAGACTCAGATAGATATTGTTTTATGAATGATGATGATTGGATGGAAGATGATACTTTTGATTTTTTTAACACTACTAAACTTAATGAAGATGTTGTTTTTGTATCTATGAAAAGAGGATATGGTCAACAACCAGGATATCCAAATGGCCATCCAACTTCTACATTAATAGCTCATCCAGCTAATATGCAAGTAGGAACTATAGGATTAGAACAATATTTTGTTAAAGGGAATATTTTAAAACAAATAAGATTTGACGTACATAATGGCTGTACTGATGGCCTTATTGCAGTATGGCTTTTTCAAAATTTTAAAGTTAGTTTTGCGCCATATCGTTATGTATGGTTTAATTATCTAGAACCGGGAAGGTGGGAAAAATAATGAATTATTTATTAGGAACTTCTGCGTATAGTTGCCCAGAGCTGTTAGAAAAATGTATTGTGAGTTGGGATAAACACATAGACCGAGTTGTGTATTTCGACGGTTATTATTATAAGAAAATTTTCAAGAGTTTGCTTGAAAATAATATTATTGAGAGTAACGTTAATTGTATTTTAGAACCAAAAATACCTGATCACATAGGAGTTAGTGGGTCATGGAATAGAATACTAAGATTTGGTTTTGAAGTATTAAATAAGGACTATGTAATAATGGTTGGCTCTGATACTGTTATGAAACCAGGATTTTTAGACACAGTACTAACAGACTTAGAATTAAAAAAACCTGATTTTGCTGTAGGATATAATTGTTGTTTTAATTGTTGGGCAATGAGTAGAAAATGCTATGATGTTGTGGGTTTATGGGATGAAAACTTCTTTCCTGCTTATTGGGAAGATCTTGATTACCATTTTCGAATTGTAAATGCTAATTTGACTATGATACAAGTTGGGCAAGATGGACTACTTGAACATTGTGGATCTTCAACTATTAGAACTTGCCCAGAACGTGATCAAGCAAATAGCAGAACTTTTGTAAGAAATAAACATTATTTAGAAACAAAGTGGAATGGCCCTATTTTTACGAGTGAAAATTTTAAAACTCCGTTTAACGATCCAGAAGCCACATTAGAAGATTGGGAACTACAAGAAGCTGAATACGCAGAGAAAAGAAAAATTTGGAAAGAAGTTGAAGATAAACTAAATAAGGATTAATAAATGCTTATTACATTATTAACGACTTCAAGTGATTCTTTTTGGTATATATTTAGACATACTGTGCCAAATAAAATGGAGTACTGTTTACGTTGGGGAATACAATTAACAATTAGAAAACAATTTCTACGAGATGGTGGGCCTACAATTGAACGACCACAATTCATTTTAGATGTTTTAGACACATGCGATTGGCTTTGGTTCATGGGTGGAGATACTCTTATTATGAATCAAACTATTGATGTAAAGCGGTTTATTAATGACAAGCATAATCTTATTATTGGTCAAGATGTAAATGGTATAAATAATGATGTTTTCTTTTTAAAAAATTCAGAGGCTTCAAAAGAGTTTTTACGACAAGTTATAGCTCTTAAAGACACTCATCATAACGATCAAGCAGCTATGCAAGAAATTATAGATAAAAATTTAGTCCCTGAATTAAATCATTGTATTGTACCTCAAAAATTTTTTAATGCTTATCTATATGCTACTGAACCTGCTTATTTTGCTTATCCAAAAGACTATGAAGGAAATTTTGTTATAGGAGATTTTGTTCTTCATTTAGCTGCTATTGATAATTATCGACGTGAAGAACTTATTAATGAATATTTGCCCAAAGTAATTAAATAATGAATAATAAAATTAGTATAATTATGCCTGTTTATAACTCTGAAAAATACTTAAAAGAGTCTATAGAAAGTGTTTTAAAACAAGAGTATATAAATTGGGAATTAATTTTAATTGATGATGGATCTACTGATCTTAGCTCGGTTATTTGCAACCAGTATACTATAGAAGACAATAGAATTAAATTTATAAGACACACTCATACAGGGCTACCTAGTGTTATAAGAAATATTGGTTTAAAGGTTTGTACTGGTAATTATATTACTTTTTTAGATTCAGATGATTATCTAAATGCTAATGCTCTTAGCTTACTAGATCATATGCTTACAGTGAGAGACAGTAGTATTTTTATAATTGGAAACTTTACTATTATAGAAAATAATAAAATTAAAGAGCGTGGTGATAAATTTCCTTCCAATCATAGATTTTTTACTTTTTCTATGATTATTGATTATATTTTAGCCTACTTAAAAGAACCTAATAAATATACTTTATTTAACCCATGTTGGGGTAGATTATACAGCGCAAAAATTATAAATGAGAATAATCTTAAATTCGATGAAGACTTATGTATATTTGAAGATACAAAGTTTAATTTTGAATATTTACAATATATCAATAAAACTCTTTATATTAGCGATAAAATATATAACTATAGAATGCAAGATGAATTTAAGTCTCTTACTTTTAGTGTAAATAATATAAATAAGTTATTTGACTTTATTAAAGCATTAAAATTTATTAGACTTTTGTTACGAAATTATTTAAGTGAAGAAACTATAACGGCTAAAGTAGGGCATACGATTATTTCTTTAACTATTATACAATTAATAAGAATATGCGGTCAGATAAATTTGCAAAATAAACAAAAAACATTTGAATTTTTAAAACAACTTTTACATAGTGAAGAATTAAGAAGCAATTTAAAATATTATTCTCCTAATAAAAATGATAGTCGTCTTATTCCCTTATTTCTATTTTTAAAATTAAGATTTTTTCTTGTTCTTATTGCTAAATATAAATTTAAAAAACGGTATATAAAAATATGAGTCTTGTTGAAAAAATAAAAAATAGCTCTTTTCCAATTGTAATATTCGGAGCTGGTATAGCTGGAAAATTTACTTTAGACTTTTGCAAAAAAAATAATATAGAAGTGGAGGGCTTTTGCGATAATAACCAAAATAAAAGAGAGAAGTTGTTTTATGGTCTAAAAGTAAATTCTCTTTTACAAATAAACCATAAGCATAAAAATGTTTTATTTTTAATTTCTAATTTAGATATAAATGACACAGTCCAGCAATTAAAACTTTATGGGTTTAATTATTGGATGTCGTGTAATGAAATACTAAAAGATGTTAATGATAGGATAGTTTCTAATATGATTGTAAGTCATGATAACTACCTTAATCAAGATATTTTATTTATACGTGGAATAGATATTATAATCACTGAAAAGTGCTCTTTAAAATGTAAAGATTGTTCTAATCTTATGAATTATTATGAAAAACCAAAAAATTGTGATACTAAAATTTTAAATCAAGAAATTAAAAACTTTTGTTTAATAGTAGATAAAATAGGAGAAGTAAGAATTATCGGTGGTGAGCCATTTATGAATAAAGATGTTCACTTAATTGTACAGCCACTATTAACAAATGATAAAATTAATCAAATTGTAATTTATACAAATGGAACTTTTTTACCAACAATAAAACAGCTTGAAGTTTTTAAACATTCAAAAGTATCTTTTTATATTTCAAATTATGGCAATTTATCAAAAAAGTTTTCTCAGTTATGCGAGTTACTTACAAAGGAAAATATTCCTTTTGTTGTTCCAGAAATGCGATGGACTGAGTGCTCTATAATAGCTCAATTTAATAGAACAGTAGAAGAAAATCAGAAAGTATTTGATGATTGTTGTGTAAAAAATCTACTTACATTATCAAATAATAAGCTATATAGATGCCCATTTTTTGCTAACGCAGATAGACTAAGAGCTATACCAGATTTTTTGGATGAATATATAAACTTATCGTACAATCCTACAAAGAATGAAATTAAAAAATATTTATTAGATACTTGTTATCTACACGCTTGTGAGTTTTGTGCAGGAAGAGCTTTCTATGATAAAGAGATAGAAGCAGCAATACAAACAAAACAGCCGATTTCATATATAAAATATTCGGAGTAATTAATGAAAGTAGTAATTTTAGCTGGGGGTATGGGGTCTCGACTCTCTGAAGAAACTATAAAAATTCCTAAACCTATGGTTGAGATAGGTGGAAAACCTATTTTGTGGCATCTTATGAAATATTATTCTTCATACGGGCTTAATGATTTTATTATTTGCTGTGGTTATAAAGGCTATCTTATTAAAGAGTATTTTGCAAATTATCATATGCACAATTCAGATATGACAATTAACTTAAGTACTGGCAATGTTAAATATAAGTATTGTACCTCTGAAAATTGGAATGTTACTTTAGTAGATACAGGCATTGATACATTAACAGAAGAACGTTTACTAAAAATAAAACAATATGTAGATACTGAAGCTTTTTGTTTAACTTACGGAGATGGGCTCTGTGATGTTAATATTCCAGAACTTGTAGGTTTCCATTTACGTGAAGGTAAATCTGCTACCGTAACGGCTATTAAAAGTCAAGGAAGATTCGGAGCATTAAAAATTAATGAAGATGATAATGTTACTGCTTTTATGGAAAAAATTATAACTGAAGAGTCTTGGATTAATGGTGGATTTTTTGTTTTTGAGCCAAAAATATTTCAATGGTTAAAACCTAATGCTATGTTAGAACAAAGCGTTTTACCTATGTTATCTCAAACTAATGATCTTATGGCCTATAGACATTTTGGAAATTGGCAATGTATGGATACAATGCATGATAGATTTGTTCTTGAAGATATGTGGAATTCAAAAAAAGCTTTTTGGAAAAATTGGTAATGTTTAATAATATTTACAAAAATAAAAAAGTTTTTATTACTGGTCATTCTGGGTTTTGTGGTACTTGGCTCACAACTTGGCTATTAAAATTAGGAGCTGATGTGTGCGGATATTCTCTTGACCCAAATACTAATCCAAATCACTTTTCATTATTAAATATGCAAGAAAAATCTAATTTAAAAAATTGGATTTGTGACATTAGATCTCTTGAGTCATTAAAACATTGTATTGGTTCATATGAACCTGATATAGTATTTCACTTAGCTGCAGAACCACTTGTAAAGCAGTCATATTTAACCCCAATGAAAACTTTTGAAGTAAATACTATTGGGACTTTAAATTTATTAGAAGCTTGCAGAGATGTCAAGTCTATTAAAGCAATATTGATTATAACGACAGACAAAGTGTATGAAAATCTAGAACAAGGAGAAAAATTTAAAGAGACTGATCGACTTGGTGCTCATGACCCATATTCTACATCTAAATCTTGTGCTGAACTTATTACAGAATCATATAAAAAATCTTTTTATGATACTAATACTTTAATTTCTACAGTTCGCGCAGGCAATATTATTGGAGGGGGTGATTGGGCCCAAGATAGATTAATTCCAGATCTTATTAAAGCTACAATAAATAACAAAGAAGTTGAAATTCGAAATCCAAATTCAACAAGACCTTGGCAACATATACTTGATGCAATAAGTGGTTACTTACTTTTAGGAGAAAAATTATTAAATAATGAAAAAACTTATGAAGGAGCTTGGAATTTTGCTCCAGTAAATGAAGAAGCTATTTCAGTCAAAAAAGTTATAAATTATGCAAAACAGGCTTGGATAAAAATTCAAAGGCCAATAGTAGCTTCAATAGAAACTACCCAACACGAAGCAACCTCATTACAATTAGATTCTACAAAAGCTTGGTTTTTATTATCATGGACTAATAAGTTTGCTACTCAACAAGCAGTTGAATGGACAATAGAATGGTATAAAGAATTTTATGAAAATAATAAAATTATAACAATGGAGCAGCTTGAAAAATATGAGGGCCTCTGAAATAATTAAGCATGAAATTTTTGAAAAAGTAAAAGAATATTATAAAGCTGAACAATTAGAAAAAAAACCTTCTAATAAAATCAATTATGCTGGGCGAGTATATGATGAAAAAGAACTCATTAATTTGGTTGATGCTTCTCTAGAATTTTGGTTAACTTCTGGAAGATTTACAAAAGAATTTGAAAAAAAGCTTGCTGATTTTTTAAATTTAAAATATTGCTTATTTGTAAATTCGGGTTCTTCTGCAAATCTTTTAGCTTTTATGGCTTTAACTTCCCCATTATTAAAAGAAAGAAAAATAAATAGAGGAGACGAGGTTCTTACTACAGCATGTGTATTCCCTACTACTATTTCTCCAATAGTACAATATGGAGCAGTCCCTGTGTTTGTTGATGTTGACTTCGGAGGCAATATTAATTCTGATTTATTAGAAAGAGCTTTAACTTCAAAAACAAAAGCAGTAATGACTGCGCATACTCTTGGATATCCATTTGACATAGACAAAGTAAAAGAATTTTGCAATAAAAATAATTTATGGCTTATTGAAGACAACTGTGATGCATTAGGCTCAAAATACAAAAATCAATATACTGGAACATTCGGAGATATAGGAACTTCTTCCTTTTTTCCAGCACATCACATTACCACGGGAGAAGGCGGAGCTACTTATACAAATAATCCGCTTCTTTATAAAATTATGAAGTCTATGAGGGACTGGGGTAGAGATTATAAATGTGATAATTGCGTACCTGATTGTAATAAAAGATATTCATATGAAGATGATCAATTAAAAAATTATGATTGCAGATATACCTATGCTTCATTTGGGTATAATCTAAAAGCAACAGATTTACAAGCTTCTATTGGAGTAATTCAATTAGATAAGCTTTTAAAATTTAAAAAAGCTCGACAAAATAATTGGGAAAAAATATACAGAGGCTTAAGTGATTTCCCTTTTAGAAGACATGACTACTATGACCCTAATTGGTTTGGGTATTTATTTATAATACCAAATGAAGTTGGTTTTTCTAGAAATGATATTGTTGAGTATTTAGAAAATCATAATATTCAGACTAGAAATTTATTTGCTGGTAATATAACTAAACATAGTTGCTTTGACTCTTTAGAGTTAAATAAAGACTATAAAATTTGTGGTGAACTAACAAATACGAATATACTAATGAATCAAGCTTTTTGGATAGGGGTATATCCAAGATTAGACGATAATCAAATAGACTATGTAATTGAAACTTTTAAAAATTTTTTAAATTTAAGAAAAAAGTGTTAACTATTTTTTAAAAAAATGCCTATAATATAATATGAAGATATTAAATTATAAGGAGTTTTTAATGAAAAAATGTACTATTTGTAAAAGGCCTCTTACGAACAAAGCAATGGACTTAACACAAATTCTAGATGAAAATGAAAGAAAAAGATTAGAAAAAATTAGGAGAAAACGGGGACTTTGCAGTGAGTGCTCAATTTCACTCGTACTTTTATCTCTTATATAATTCAATCAAAAAGCCTAGTAACTTAAATTGCTAGGCTTTTTCTATCTAAATATTAAATATAAAACCAAATAAAAAATAACTAAAAGTATAGTAATTTTTGCTGAAGCTGGCATTTGCAACTTTGAAAAATTAGAAATTTTTAAACCATTTCGAAACATCATATTTTACGCCCTGTTAATATATTTAAAAGCATTTTGTAAAAGTATTTTTTGAAATTCAGGTTCTTTTGTGAATCTACGATTTTCATCTTCAAATATTGTAGTAGGTATTATATCAGAAGATATAATTGTATGGGCTACACTAGCTAATGGGTCAGAAGTATCTTTCGCATTTATTCCTGCTTTACTATTTTCCCAATCCCCAGAATAAGAATTATAAGTAACTCCCTTTTTATGGTCTATCATTTCTTTACCATTTTCTTTTCGAATTCTTTCTAAGCTTGTTAAATTGTTTTTTAAAAAAATATTTTTTCCTGCTTTTATTGTACCAGATAATAACATAGTTAATAATGACATATACGGATTTAATGAGGTATCTACTGACAAAATTTGAGCATCAATATTAACTCTTTTTAAATTTTGCTTTGTCTGTTGACTTTGAAACGTATCCATGTTTACTCGAGTAATTGGTACATCACCTATAGTTTTTAAATCAATAACAAATGCTTCTAATGCTGCTAAGTTTATTCCATCATCACCCGGTAATACTGGAAAACACAAGTCAATAATAACCATTGTTGTCTCTAACAATCTAGACCACTCCCCATGCCCCATACAGAACCCATATAAGTCTCCTTTAACACTATGAGCAGAGTCTAGTGCGATGATCCTAGGTTCTCGTGGCGCTCTATATAAGACAGTACTATTGATATTATACTTTGTAAATAATAACTTTTCAACTTTATTGTATAATAATTGCTGAGGAGAATCTGCTGCATTAGCAACTAGCCCACCTTCTATATTTCGTAAGTATGTGCAAGAAAACAAACCATCAATAATTGACTGGCTTTGTATAAATTTACTTTCATTAGAAGTTGGTTTTCCTGCTATATCTTTAATAGATTTTACTAAAGCATTGGCTCCGCGACTAAATTCTTTTTTAACATCAATTGGTATATAAGCAATAAGGTCTTTAGGTATTCCAACTATATCCTGTTCAGAGGTTACAAATTTAGCGGGTATATCTGCATTGCCTGTAATTACCTTAAACATTTTTCCTTGCTTATAAAGTAGTTCATCTAATTGTTCTTCTGGAATTTTTTGTGCTTTTAATTCTTCTTGTGAGTGAAACCACTTTTTAAATTTTTGTGGTACTGCTTCCCATCGTGATCTCCACTTAAAATAAACATCATCTTCAAATTGAAGAGTTTTTATAATATAATTTTCTATAAGACTATCAGCATAGTTGGCACTCGAATCCAAAAAGACGTGTGTTAAATAATCTGCTCCAACAGTAGCTTTAATACGGTCAAGAGCATCTGTGTATAGCTGGAATATTTTTTCTTCAGTAGCTCCAGCCTCTTCAATAAAAAAAGCTATTTCAGAAATATAAGCTTGAATTATGTCTGCTCCAATAATTTCATTCGGGCTATCATTACCAAGAAGAAATTGAAGACCTGAAGCAAGAGTTATTTCACCAACAAGTGCAGACTCAGAATAAACAATTTTTTCACACCCATATTTTGCTTGTTCTCGAGCTACTTGATCTCGTATTTTTACTTTTACAAAGCGTTTAGACTTTTCAAGAATTTTATATAATGGTTGAAGATATAACTGACGAGTCTTTTCAAATTTAAAACTTATGAAGTAGATACACAAATCTGTAAGTGGAGAAAGACCGTAGTATAAAGCAGGTTCTCGAAGGTGATGAATAAAAACTACTGTATACATTATCAACAAACGAGCTAAGAATGTTTTACCAATACGAGTAGCTCCATAAAAACATAATTGAAAATAATCTTTTTTACCATCAATAATCTTTAAAAAGTCTTCTCGAATGTGAGGGTAGATTGAAGACACAACATTTAATGGAAGCCATTGATTAATTGGATCAAGAAACTCTTCACCAGTAGGCGGGCGTTTTTTAAATATGATAGAAGATAAAGATCCTTCTAATTCTTTTCTAGTTTCAGGGTTTTTAAAAGCATCATAAAGAATCTGTCTTTTTTCAATAGACAATTCATTATAATTTTTATCAATAAAGTCTTGCAATTCTATCATAATAATTATTAGTATTATGATAGAACTGCTTAGCTAGTTTAGTAAACGAAGTCTCCTTTCAAAATTTCCTGTTTCATAGCATTTTTAATTGAATTCAAGTGTTTCCCTACAGCTACAGGAGTAATTTTTAAAACTTCAGCTATTTCTTTTTGCGGCATTTTATTATCATAGTACATAGTCAAAATTTCTTGAGCGCGTAAAGAAAATTTTTGTTTAACGGAAGCTAATATTGTATTATAAATAATTTCATGATTATACATTTGAAAGGATGTACTTTTTACATTAAATTCGTTTATATAGGCCTTTTCTACTTTTGATTCTCTTTTTGAATGATAAATAGCTCGAGTAATAAATTTTCCTGTATAAATATTAAACCAATAGTATAAGTTAAAACTCTTTTTAAATTCTTCGGGGATTTTACATAATTGAAAATCTTGAATAGCTTCTAACATGTTAATGGTAAGTTCTTGTTTAATATCATCAAGTTCATATGATTGACTTAAAAGAGTAAAAACATATTTGGCTCGCTTATGAAGAAAAAATTTGTAGTGATTAATCATTGATATTGCATATTTTTCTTTGTTTTTTGAATCAGTGTTATACATATAAAGTAATTGATAATCACGAGAGCACTCAGTTAACACCATAAAAATAATCTCCTTTTTAATAAATTTTAAAAAAGTATTAAAGTAAATCTTAACTGTTTACACTAATTAAACGTGGAGGTAAGTCTTAAATAATATTATGAGTGTCATTATAGCATTTCATAATTTTATTAACATATCCCCAATTTTTATATCTTTGTATTTTACAATTAGGACCAGCATTATAAGCAATTAAAGCTCGTTTCATATTACCTTTAGAAAAAGTTTTACACCATTTATAATATTTTGCCCCTATTGTTATATTCAGTTTAGGTTTAAAAAGGTCTTTAGGATTTTTTCCTTTATAATGGTATTTTGCCATAATTTGCATTAATCCTCGTGCTTTACATCGAGATACGGCTTTTGTATTTCCTTCTGATTCTGCATGTATAATAGCAAAAATCTCTGCTCTAGATATATTATTTATTTTTGCAATATGAGTTATGACTGTATAATATTGTTTATTCATCCAAGGATAATACGCTCTAGCATAATCATATTTACTTAAATTTGGAGCAAAGGCAGGTTTTGCAATAAAAAGAAGTATAAGTATACCTAAATACATATATTTTTTCATAGTAAATTTCCTTTAGTTATTTATACAAGAGAGATTAATCTTCTACAATTACTTCGTGCTCAACTTCTTCACGAATAAAATCATCTTCTGTTTCTTCAACCTGTTCTATTAGTCGTTTGCCATTTCTTTTTCTGCCAACTGTAAGCTTGCCAGCGTAAAATAACTCCTTTTCGATATCTTTTTTCTTTTTACGGGGTTTTTCTTTAAGAGGGTCTGAAATTTTAAAAGTTTCAAGAAGTTTTTTAACAGTTTTAGTATATTCATTATCTTCAATAATAGCAATAACTTCTCCACAATTTATGCATTCTAGTATATCAAAGACTTGACCAGTTTCTATAAAAGTCATTGCAAAATCAAAAAGCTCTTGAGAAATTTTATAAGATTCTAACTTCTTTTTTAAACGAGATTTTCTTGCACCAAGATCAAAAATAGAAGGGCGATCATTAAGAGATCTAAATCCAATATAAAATGCACTATCACATTTAGAGCATTTTAAAATTTCATTTTCCATTTAATTCTCCTTATTTAATTTAAAAATACTATATCATAGGAGTTTAAAAATGTACATCACTTTTTATTCAAATTTAAAGTTTTTATCATTATGTTTTCGAGCCCATACTCCATACCAAGTAGGGTTAGTAGAAATAAAAAGTATTCCGGGGTTATTATCAAAACATAAAACTTTTTCTGATGAAGTATAATATACCCAATCTTTTCGACGCTCTAAAATTGTTCTTCCATAATTAGATATAGCCTCAATTTTAAAACTCATTTAAAAAACTCTGAATAGCTCATAAGCTTAACACCAAGTTTTTGAGCTTTTTGAAGTTTTCCACTACCAGAAGCGGGGTCTTCACAAAGTAGAATTGAAGTCTCCTTATTAACAGACTCCGCAAATTCATAACCCATTTCATTGAGTTTTTGAATCAATTCATTACGTTTTAATGGCCCAGTACCAGTCATTGCAACTTTTCCTTTACTTAACATATTGTTTTCTCCTTTTTCTTCAATATCGCTAATCTGGACGACTTCCAGCAAATTATTGATATAATCTACACCTTCTTCCTTAAATGCTTGCAGGCTCATCCCAGTTGCTTGCAGAGTACCTTTAAATGACCAGAAGTCTGACATGGTATGAATTTTTAACTTTTTAATAGCTTTTTCACCTACATTTTCAATTCCTAGACGAGCAATAAACTGAACTGCAGTCATTGTCTTAGTTCGCTCAATTTCACTGATAATATTGTCAATTTTCTTTTGTCCTAGGCCGGGAATACCACTTAAATTTTTTGCTATTAGGTTATATAAAGCTTTGATTGAATTTATAACTCCAAATTCGTACAAAGTTCGAATTGTAGCTGTACTCATTTGTTCCATTTCACAGTCTTTACACCAACTTGTAATTTGTTGAATAACTTGCTCAGGGCATTGTTTATTACTACATTTAAGATTAACTCCTATAATTGAAAGTCCAGAACCACATGAAGGACAGCATTTAGGTAGTATATATGGAGCAGCTTCTTCATGAAAAGTCTTGTTTTCTTCTATATAAGGAATGACATCATTTGAGCGCTTGATTAAAAATATATCCCCAATATGTGGTTTAATATTCTCAATAACGTTTTTGTAGTTATGTAGAGATGCTCGTTGAATAATTGCTCCCCCTAGCGTTATGGGTTCTACAATAGCTACTGGAGTTAATGTACCAAAACGACTTATATTCCATTCAACATTAATCAATTTTGTTTCTTTAAATTCAGCCGTAGGCTTCAGAGCAATTTCATAGTTGTGATGGTGCGAGATAATATAACTAGCATCAATTTTTTCATGAAGAGAGCAATTATTTACTTTTAGCACTAACCCATCAGTTTCAAAACCCCATTTACTTCGTAAAGTACTTTGATAATAATCATAATACGCTTTAATTTCATCATATTGGGCACTAAAGAAATTACTATAGTCTACTGTTTGAAATCCTAGAGAATTTAAAAATTCAATTTTATCATCTTCATAGTTAAATTCTTTTCCAATATCTTTTCCAATAATTTGATATGCTATAAAATGAAGATATTTCAAATCTTCAAGACCAGTATCTTTTCTGTTTACAAGGCCTATAGCTATATTACGAAGAGGTTTTCCATTAGTTTCATATTCTATATTAGTTGGCAAATATAATTCGCCGCGAACTTCAAAGTCTACACATATGTGAAGAGTTTTTGGAATTGTAGTCATGTATTTAGCAATATGAGTAACATCAACTCCTTCAGTACCAGTTCCTCTTGTTGCAGCATAAACTAATTTTCCATTTTTATATTTAATGGTACAAGAACCTCCATCGATCTTTGGTTCAATAATAAGTTGTTCTTCAATTGGGAGTTTTATTTTATTAAGCCATTTTTCAACTTCTTCAACTGTTTTAGCTTTTTGGCAACTTAACATTGGTATATTATGATGAACTTTTTTACCTTTAGCTACTATTCCTACAATTTTGAAATATTTATTGTTAGGATCAAGTTTTCGAAGGTCTTCCTCAAGATTATCAAATTCTTCATCACTTAAAATAGGCTCATTATTATAATAAGCTTCTTTTGCTTTTAGTAGTTGTTGTACTATTTCATTTATAGTCATATAGATCCTCTAAATGATTCTGTATCTTTGTTTTAATATATTTGCAAATTCAGAAAAAGTTAAACGATCAGAAGGGGCTAAATATAAAAATCCACAAACTCCTTTTGTAATATATTTTAAATAAACTTCCTCTAGAGTAATAAGTTCCATTTAAGTTCTCCTTAATTATTTTTTATTTGCCCAGAGAGGGAATTGAACCCTCACGACTTTAAAAGTCAAGGCATTTTAAGTGCCTTGTGTCTACCAAATTCCACCATCCGGGCTAAGTTCAATTAGTTATCTTCATTAAATTTGATTTCAGCATTTGTAGTCACTTTAGCTACTTTACAAAATACAAAAGTTATAATTGATACTATCACAATAGCTACGATAACATAAATCATATATTCTCCTTTGAATCATTTTAATAATTATATTAAACCATATTAATATTAAAATGTACATCACTTTTTTAGTAATTATGAAAATTTTTTAATAAAAATTCTTATTATAAAATATACAAATTCAACATAAAAAGTTAACTAAAAATTTTTTTGTTATTTATTAGTCTTTTTTAGCCTTTAATGCAGCCATTCTTTTCCACAATTCAGCTAGCATATTATCATCAGTAATTTCGCCATCAACTTTTTTAACATGCTCTGCTGCATAGTCTAAAATCAATTCATATAATTGACTTTTCTTAATTCCTCGAAAAAACTTTCCACTATAAATCGGCTTCATCAACATAATATTTTTTACTCCTTTTGATTTATTCTTATTTATTTAATTCAATTTCTATTATTGGCTCTGGTTCTATTGTAATACATTCTCCCTTAACATAACGAATACGCTTTTCTTTCATTGTATGAGTTATAGAAACTATTTTTAAGCAAAGACCATTTGCTGCTTTTACATATTCACCTACTCTTGGTAAAGCTACAAATTCAGTAGGCCAAGTTACTCTTTTCCCTTCATCTACATTAGTATGACAAATAGCTTTTATCATTTCTTTTACTCCTTAATCCTTTTCTTATTACAAGCTACAAAGTAATCACCAGGAGCTTTGACAGTATAATTTCTTTTGCTACAAAGATTTCTGCAATACCCAGAATTAACCTTTGCTACTATACCGAAAAAAGTTACATAATTAAAAGGACAAGTAGAGATTAATCTTGAATCAATAACAATTGTATTATCATCTTCAAAACAATTATCTTTTTTCATTCAACATCTCCCTCAATAAATTCAGAAATAAATTTCTTAATAGATTCACATATACCAAGCTCTGCTAAAGACAGAGAAGCATAATGCTCTGACTTCATATTTGATAATGTATATTTTACACTCCAAAAAAGAGTGGGTATTCCATTCACTTCTGTTGTATAACCCTGTTTTATTATACAGACTCTGATATTTTCACAATATACTTGCCAAAGTGTATCATTTATCCTTTTAAATCTAAATTTTTTAAGCTTCATTTAACTCTCCTTAGTTTAATAATAACATTTTTCTCTGCGCTTTTGATATTGTAAATACTCTTTTCCCCATGAACCTTTCCATTTTGCTTTTCTTGCAAAACGACGGTGTAACATACTCATTTGTTCAAGATTATCAGTGCATAAATGATTCCATACATCGAACCAAATTAAATCATATATAGTTTCTTTTAAAGGTTTCCATGTATAAATATCAGCACAGATTATTTCAATTTTGTTTGGATACATTTCTAAATAGTGTTTTCCTACAAGATCAATAACTTCTTGAGAAATTTCAATAATTGTTATATGCTTAACTTCAGGTTTTAAACACATTGCATTTAAAACCATTCCAATCCCTAAACCAGCTATTAAACAATTTCCTGTTGCTTGATATACTGCAGAATAATGATCTCGTTTTTCATCAGGAGTATCACTCATAAGAAGAGTATCTTTATAATATAAAAAAGTATATTCTCCATTAGGAACATATCTTCCATCCATAGAAAATTGAAATCTAGGTTCCACATGTTTTCGGATTACCTTGAAATCACCTATTTGCCCATTAGGAATATTTACATTTGGGATTGAATTCATTTTAATCTCCTTTTATATACTACGCTCTTTCTGAATTAAAAAGACTTATTTGTTTTTTAGCTTCATCTGCATAAATACTTCTTAATTTTTGTTTATCTATCACAGAAAAAGTTTCTCCTCCAAGTTCATGGCCACGGCTATCAATAATATAAGCTTCTTCTTCAGTATAATGCATTACGCTTTTATAATCATAGGCAAAATCTTTATAATTATAAAACTTTGATTTTCTATACAAAAATTGTTGAGCCATACCGAGTGAATCACATTCTGACCAATTAATAGAAATATACAAATCTCTATCTTTACGTTGATGTTCATGCATTAGTCCTAAACTATGCCCAAGTTCATGAGTTACTGTTCTTTTATTAAAATTTGCTAAAATCATCCCCATGAATTTATGTTTTCTATACCCTTCTACAGTAGAAAGCCCTTGAAATTGAGATGAATCTACTGTGCCAATATGAAGTATTCCATCACCAAATTCTTGAGTTTCTTCAAATTTTATAAGGCCTTCTGTATCTTTTGTAATATCATCAAAAATTTTCTTTGTTGCATTTTGGTCTTCTTGTGAAACTTGCCAGAATGTATATCGTACGACTCCTTCTGGCCATGGCAAAGCACAAGTATCTGGATTAGCATAATAACAAGCTCCAGAAAATAAAAATAAAATAAACAATAAATATTTCATATTTTTCTCCATATTTATTCAACTTTCTTAAATATAATATACTATATTTTGATACAAAAGTACATCACTTTTTTATATATTTTAAGAAAAAATTGAATAAAAAATGGCTCATTTTTAATGATTTTAAACTATAAATTTCATATATCTACTTTTAAAGTACCACATTTAGGGCATATAAATACAGTTTCTATTTTAATATCCTCATACTGATTATAAGGCAATTCGAATTTTGATATTAAAAATTCCTCATCTCCTATTAAAATTTGCTCACCATTCTCGTCATAATCATCCGAATACTCATACCCACAAACACATTTCATAATTTAATCCTCTCTTTTAGGAAGTAAAGTGTAATCAGGTTCATCTAATTCTATCAATATTTTATTCCCTTCTTTGACAGGAATATTACTAAGAACACTTAAGCATACCTTTATAAAACGTTCAAATACAGTCTGGTCTATATATAAAAACCCACTTATAATGTCTGAAAGAAATTCACGTAAAGGATGTTCTTCTTTTATATAAGGATAAACAATTCCAAAAAGAACTATAAAAATATCTTTTTGATCAATATATTTAGGCTCAATACCACTCCTTTCTCCAATAAGTATTTTCATATCTTTAATAATATATCCTCTTTTATACCAATGCTTAGCATAAAGTAGAATATGACTATTCGGATTCTTCATATATTGTCTCCTTTTCAGTAACTTCCATAAAGTTTTTTAATATTTCAATCAAAGCAAGTTGCCTCGCTTTTTCATATCCTTCTGAAACTTTACAAAGAACTTTTATATGTTTATTATAGTCAGTATAAGGAAGATCAATTTTATAATATTCACTATTTTCATGTGAATAGTCTTTTTTATAAATTGGATTTTTCATTTTAATCTCCATTTAATATAGCTGAACAAAATCTTTATATTCAGGGTATTTTTCGTTAAAAAAATTAAAAGCTTGTTTTTCTGCTTTCTTACGTGTAAAAGCTAAGATAGTAATTTGATCTAGCCATTTTACATAAATTCCACAAATAGTTAAATTATGATTTTCATCAAAGTAAACCAATCCTTGAAAATAGTATTTTCTATTAAAGATTTTCATTTTTACCGAACCTCATTTTTGTAAATGCAGAATTAACTAAGCGATTGCCCGATAAACATTCATTTTGTATCCATTGCCCAAACTGTTTAAAACAAGGAGCACAAATTACCGTAGTTGTTTCATCTGAAGTATATCCTATTTTACGATCTCCATAGGCTTTTATTAAAACTTCTTTTGAAGCTTCTACTTGTGCTTGTGTTGTTAACCCTTCTGTATATGCTTTTGCTTCAGCTTGAACACTTTTTAAAAGAACATCTCCCCCTGATTGCATAAGTTCAATAAGAGAAATTATTTCAGTACCACAAAAACAACAATTTTTTTGTTTTCCCTCAAGAGACCAAACTCTTTCACTTTTAGAAAAAGGAATATGAGAACAAATAATGTGAAAAAGTTTTGCTGTGCCTTTCTCAATACAAGTTTGCTTTCGATCAGGAGCAGTAATATATTGCATATCAATAATATGCTGTTTAAATTTTGAGTACTCTTCTCTATCTTTATGATCTTGCAGATGTTGAAGCTTGAGATTTTCTTGTTTTCTTTTTTCAAGACGTTCTTTTTCAAGTTGTTCTTGTTTTTCAGTTTCAATAACTTTATCTACAACTTCTTTGAATAAAGCTTTTTCTTCAAAAGCTTTTCGAAAAGGGCTAATAGGTTTATCCATTAGTGTTTTCTCCTTCTTTAATAATTTCCCAATGATGTATATTTTCTGGTGTCCAATAAGAATGAAACATTGGTTTATGATCTGGAAGAGGGTATGCAATATTACAATCGAATTTCAATATAATATTTCTTCCAGTATGTTTACACCAATTTTTTGCAGAATTAATATTATTCCAACCTCTAACAGGCAATAAAATACATCCAGTAGAGATATACTTTTTTAATTTTTTATTTGTTGTACAATGATATAAAATCATAATTATTTATCTTTTGAAAGTTCATCACAAAAAAGTTTTTCAATTTGCTCTTCAAATGAAGTACTTTGATAATTGAAAACACTTCGTAAATCTGCATTTTTATCTAATTTTGCTAAAATCTCTGTCAGATCTTTAACTGTAAATGAAACAGAAATCAATTTATTTTTATTTTGAATTTGTGAAAGTTTATTAAGGGCTTCTTGTATAATCATAAAAAAATCCTCTTATATTAAATTATATCGTTTTAAAATTGAATTTACTTCTATTTCAATATAAGTATTGAGCAACTCTTTTATTTCATTTTTACTTCTCTCAACGGCCCGCGTTTCGTCATGAAGAAAATAATCTCTATCATATTCACAATTTTCTGCAGCTTTATTGTATTTAATTTTCTTTTCAAAATAATTATTACACGCTTCAAGCAAATCTTCAAGTGGATCCATAAGTTAACTCCTTTTAATTTTTTATAAACTCTTCAAATGTTTTTCTTTTAGTGTACCATTTAATATACTTTTTTTTATATTTAAACCAAAAATAAAAAGAGAACTCAGACCCAATAATCATACTTTTTAATGCAATAAGACAAAATAAAATTTGAAGTATTAATATTAATTTTTCAACAATATTCCATAAAATTTCAATCATATTTTTTCTCCTTTAAATTAATCCAGCTTTTTTAAAACAAGCTTTACAATCTTGCCCGTTTTTCCAATGTTCTGTTCCTTTAAATTCATCACATTGAGATTCATCAATTCGAAGCATTGCTACTTTTCCACATAATGATATATTATCTTTAGAATCAAAAATGTGAAATAATTGGCCATAAGACAGATTAGTTATGTATTTTCCTTTCATAAATTTTTCTCCTATTTATTTCCTAATTTTATATCTTCTAAAGTGCATCGAACATAGTCATCAATAGCCTCATTTTCTTTAAGAGACTTTTGAAGTTCTTCATTGTCGCATATTGGACATTTTCCATTTATAGTATAACTTTTTTCACAGCCGCAAATTTCACATTTCATTTTAAAACCCCTATTTAGGTAATCTCATAAATACTTCATCTCTCGGTAAAGGGCAATCTTTAATCCATTCTATATCATTCTTTACTTTCCATAGTGAGAGATTTCCATAGCTAATATTAATTCCTTTAAAAACATTAAGACGTAATGATTTATTTATAATTCCTTGACCAAGAAGTAGATCATTAAGTTTAACAAAGTCGAATACATCTTGTTGTTCATGAAGAGTAACAGTTACCCCATCAAGTATTGCTAAGAAAGCAAAAATAAGATCTGCTCTAGCAACATTTGCTGTGTATAGATAGATTTTAGCAGATGGGTTCTCTTCTTGTATACTCTCGATTGTAAGAAATAACAAAGAAGGAGTAAGTAGAGGTTCTCCTCCTGTAATAAGAATCTTTTCATATCCTTTGTAAGAAGTTACAATAGGAAGATTTTTCAAATCCCAATCTTTATTGCAACATCCTTCACAAGATCTATTACATTGTGAATGAAGCAAAAGCCTTAACTTCATTTTATTCTTCCTTTTTTAAAAGTTCTTGAACGGCTTCTTCTTCAGTAGCCTGTGAAATTAAACACTTTGAATTTTTCGCATAGGGTTTACGCTCCATAACCATAAACCCATCAGAAGTATAAAACATCCATCGATGATTATATGTAATACGAATATCAAGATCATCAACATGAGTTTTTAAAGCTTCAATTATAGTCATTTATTTTTTCCTAATTAAAATTTAAATTTTTCTGTAATTCATCAAGAGTTTTATAAGTAGTATGACCTCGAGTTTGGTTTTTAGGAATATATTGCCAACCTTCGGGAGCAGGCATAATAACTCCTATATACATATCATCACAACTAACTGGTATTGAAGTATCTCTATCTCCAATTTTACCTTCAGTATACAAATATTTAATGATTGGCATTAAATTCTCCTTTAAAGCTGATGATTAGCAATTTTAGTCAATTGCTTTGCATATTTCAGAGTCTTATTTCGTGCTGAATTTAAGTGTTTACCATTAAGATGTTTCCCACTAAGAATCCACTTAGCATAATAAGAAAGAAGCTTAGCATCTGGTTTTGAAAATCCACGATGATTGGTAGTAAGAACAGATTCATTTTTTTGTTCATCAAGCGTTTGTTGTTTGTATAAAGCTACGATTGCTCGTTCTAACCAGGCTTGATTTTGGATGAGATGTTCTTTAATTATTTCGGGAGTGTAAGTTATCATATAGCCTCCTCTATAATATTATTACTTTTCTTTAAATTAATTATTAGCAAATTCATAATCCCAAGCTTTTTGATACGAATTAGAATTACCCTCTCTTTTTATCCACTCATCGTAACAAGCATCACATTGCCAATGATAATCAGATCGTATATTATTATGAGCATAGGCAGAAAGCCAAATCATTGATTTTGTTTCTTCAAAAAGTTTTTTGTTATCCATAGCAGTTAATTTAGCAAGATAATCTGCTTTTGGCCTTTTATAATTATCATTACCAGAATATTTAGTATCCATAGCTATCTCCAATAAAATGTTCTAAGTTGATTTTTAAGACCTTGCTGAAATGCGATATAAAGATCTTTGAACTCTGTTTTAATATCTTTAATTAAAGAAGCAACTTCAGAGTCTGATAAACCACCGGTAATACTTGGATATAATTTACGAAAACTGTCAATAGCTTGTTGCATAATTATCCCCTAATTTTGTTTTTTAAGCCATAAATCTTTTTTCTCTCTTGCATGTTCTAAATTGCGAGCTAGGCATGAAAAAAGTTTACCCTTAAGTGAACAGTATTCATATTGAAGTAAATCTTTATTAAGAATTTCACTATAGTAAGGATTATAAAGTTCTTGACCAGGTTTACAATTTGATTTTATCATTAATCCCCTAGTTTATATAATTTTAATTCTTGTGTTATAGACTCAAAGTTTGTATTTAAAAAATCTTTAGCTTCTTGTAAAGTCTCTGATTGTTTCTTTAATGTAGCCCATTTCCAAACGCAATTAGGATTACCATTTTCATTAATATTTTCTTTAATAACCTGAAGTCGAATTTTATATGGTTTTTCATCAGATATATATCCAACATCTTTTTTGTTTAATTTAATATGATGATAATCAGGTTCAAAAGATTTATATTTGCCTGTGGGATGGTCTGTTTTAAATGTAAACTTCATTTTGATTCTCCAATCTAGATTCACCTAATCTATAATTATAAATATCAGTAGTAATTTTCTCCAAAGAAACTCCTGAAGCTTCAGACAAAGTAAGCACAGATAAAGTAACATGTGATAAATAGCATTCGCTAGAGGGTCTATTAATAAAACTATCATCACATAATGCAATAAATTTAATTGCTTTTTTATAATTCCACTTCATTGTACTCTCTCCCCTGCAGCTTTTAATTTTTCAATGGCTTGAGTATACTCAGCTTCAGTATCATAAGGAAGCATATAATTATCTCCATAGCCAGGTTTTTCATATCTCTTAGCTTCTGCTTTTGATATTTGGCCCATTAGTACATAATAAACTCCAAGTTGAGGATTATGGCGTTCTTTAATATAATATTTTTTCATTTGGTTTCTCCTAGTCTCTCATTAAATTTTCAAGAGCTTCTTCAAAGGAATTATATGAAGCTAATTTAATTGACGGCCGATTTAATTGTTTTTTATAAATCACATATTCTCCACCAAGATATTGATTATAAACATAAACTAAATATTCATGCTCATTTACTATTTTGAGATTTTTATTTTTAAGAGCTTCAGCTATATGCATTTTGTTTCTTCTTATTACTTAATAATGAAAGTGTATCATAATATCAATAAAATGTACACCACTTTTTTCATAAAAATAGAAAAAAGTGGTAATATTTTTTATGTATAAATCTAGCGTTTTTGTTAATATTTAAACGTGTTTTATTTAGTTTCTTCATTTATATTGGTTTTTGATAATTCTGCCCTATAGTTTTCCATATATAAATCAATAAATTTTTGTTTAGCTTCTTTCCTCGAAATACCTTGATGTTCAGAAATAGTAATAACAGTATCTATAAAACCACATTCTATACATTTTCCATTATCATCAAAAATAGGAAATGAGCCATCAGAAAACTCAAGATACACTTTTTTAGAAAGTTCATGAATCAATTTAAAATAAAATGAAATATAATAAATTTGTTCTGTGTCTTCAAAAACAGATATATCTGGGTCATAAACCCATTCATTATCTACTAAAAGAATAGTTCCACATGGAAATACTATTAGTTCTGCTTTGTTGTCATATTCAACATATTCATCTTCAAAAAATCTTTTCAATACTCGTATGATCTTATCTCGTTGACTTCGTTGTTCTTTATTCATTGTGTTAACTCCTATTATTTTCTTCTATTAAAATATATACAAAAATGGAATTAAAATTTAACCAATTTATTATGGTTTTGTATATGTATTTATATGGAAACAAAAAAAGAATATATTTGCCAAATTTGTGGTTTTAAAACTGTAACTAATGGTTTAGGAATGCATTTGAGTCGTTCTCATAAAAAAGATATTACTCTTAAAGAATACTATGATAAATATATAAATACTTCTGACCATCTATGCGTTTGTGGTAAAGAACGTAAATGGTGGGGTTTAATGGGCGGATATGCTAAAACTTGTGGAAATTCAATGTGTATATATGAAGAACAAAAGAAAAGTAGAGTCATAACTACAGGTTACGAAAATTCTTGGCAAGATCCAAAAGTAATCGAAGAAATGAGAAAACGATGTAAAGAAAAAACGGGTTATGACCATCCTTGGAAAAATCCAAAAGTATTAAAAGAAAGAGAAGACAATTGGGAAAAGACTCTTGGGGTGAGGAATCCTGCAAAATGCCCACAAATAATTAAAAAAATGAAAGAGACTTTAGCTTGTAAAACTAAAGAGGAAATAACTGTAAGTAACAAAAAACGGGAGTGTACATGTTTAAAAATTTGTGGAGAAACTAATATTAGAAAAAGTAAAGAGTATAAAATATATACTAAAAAAATTAAATTAGAAAGATATGGTGATGAAAATTATGTTAATCCAAGAAAAGCAAGAGAAACTAATATAATAAAATACGGAGCCCCTATACGACCTTGGACAGAAGAAGAAAAACGAAAAGCAGTAATCGAAAGAGCAAAAAATAAACCCAAAAGAAGTGCGGGATACATAAATACTAAAGCCACGAAATTTTTTCAAGCTTTAGAGCTTTTATTAAATTATATGGGGGCAGAATTTTCTATCGATTATGGAATAAAAGAAAATAAAAAAGTAATACGCCATGAAAAGAAAATTAGAGTAAAACCTATAGAAGCATTAAAGAATACTGAATTTGAAAATATTTCTCTTAAAAAAGTTACAGTTAGATTTCTAGATTGCTATTTAGAAATAAATCATAGAAAAATTGCAATTGAATTTGATGAGCGTTCACATAAAAATCCAAAAATTAGAAAAAAGGATCTTCAAAGAGAACTAGAACTTTTATATAGCATTTCTATTTTAGAAATTTTTCGAATTGATCAAGACGAAATAAAAAAGAATTATTTTAAAATCTTATTTGACTTATTAAATATCATACTTACAACTTCTTCTAATCCAATTATTTATAACAGCTATTTACCACTTCATTTACAAAAACAAAAACCTTAGTAATTTCTTACTAAGGTTTTTTATTTTCTTAACTAATTTTTAATTAATCTCTAATTAAACTGCCCAGTTAGGAAGTGACGCTAGGGTGAGAAGACGAATGAACCCTTTATTTAGAATAAGGTAGTCCTCCACGGAGGCAGTATTTCCATCTATATAAAATTGGGGATATGCAAGAGACGCGCTGATTTCACATAGAGTTCCAAAACATAAGGAAGTATCAAGGCCCTCTAAAGGATTTTTGTAGGTGAGTAGCATCTCAGTAGGCTGAACTAATGCAGTATCACCATCTTCAGCGGGGACTTGATATACTTCGATTCCATCAAGTGTTCCAGCTAAATATAATCCAGTTTTATTTGCGCTTTCATTACTCTTCCAAAGGTCATGGTATGTTAAATACGTTACGGCTTTATAACCAGCAACGATCTTATTAACTTCACCGCGTTTTATGCTCTGGTAAATTGCTCCACCAATGTCTCTGATGACTGCAAGAATTTTCTGTGCGTGTGACTTATAGCTAAGTTCACCAGCAGCAGCGAAGTCAGTGTCAAACGAGTATTGGGTATTTACTTTTGCAATGCTCTTTGCAATTCGAATAGCTTTATAGTCTTTCGACTTGGCATGCTCATCACCTACAGCCCCAAGAAGAAGAGCTTCAGCATCATCAAGACCAGTCGTTCCTAGTAACAACTCAGTCATAGTAGTATATGAATACCCTAACATTTGAGGAGTTGCTTGAAAACGTTTCTTAGAAATACTTAAGCTTACTTTTGGATATGAAGAGTCAGTAAAACGAGCTGATTGCTCAGAGTCCCATTCAAAGTGAACAGTTACAGTGCTAGTAGCAGGAACAGCAACTGAAGTAACGATAGTCACAACGCCAGTAGCAAGAACACAAGTTCCACTCGATACAGTCCAAGTAGTATTCGCAACAGCAGTTAAAGTACCATCACCAACGGTATCCATAGCAACAAGAATACCATCAATTAAAACTAAGGTTTTAAAAGGAAGAATTGGGTAATAACCACAAGTAATAGCATTCGAAGTAGAAGCATTACCAGCAGCAGACTTATCACCAGCAGTACCAGCTGAGTTGTAATATGCTTTTTCATAAATCTTATCAGCAGCTGTCTGACCTTTATCAGTAACAGTATTTTCATAAGTCATATCAATGAAGAACAATGCATCATCAGTCGTTGATAGGGGAACTTCAGTGAAAATATCTCCACGATGAGAGTTAGCAGTACCGATTCGAACTATCTTTAGAACATTTTCAGGAGTTGTAGAAAAGTTCTGAGAGATAATAGTTTCATTAAGTTGTTTTAAATGGTTCTCTACGTTTTGAAGTGCACAAGCTACTCGACGAGCTTTATTTGCATTTTCATTATAAAGATCTTTAAGACCAATACCAATATCAGTCTTGACCCATTTTTCTAAAAGTCTTTGGCCACGTAATTGCTGGTTCTTCAAATGCTGTTTAGCTTGTTCATGAAGAACATCCTTACGGCCATGTTTTTGTATAGTTTTCATATAGTTTTCGTTTCCTCGATAAATTTCAAAATATTAAATTGTTTACGCTTGAGAGATTTCTCACGCTAAAGGAAGGTCTTCTTGACTTAAATCCTGTATAATTGCAAAAGCAATAAACTTATTTTATTATTAGTAATGTGAAAAAATAAATTTATTTTATTTTTGATAATAAAAAATTTTTAAAATAAGTTATTTTAATAGATTTTTTATAAAATTACCTTTATGGTCTTTTCCTTGTTTAACTTTAGCGGGCCAACTATGTAGAATATCTTTTAATAAAGCTCTTTGTTTTTCATACGCTTCATCTTCGTCTGGGCCCATCCAAAAAGATAAATACAATTGGTCTTCATCTATAACAATTTGTTCAACATATTTTTTTAAATTTGTTATGCGTTTAGGGACATGTAATTCATTTTCAATTTTACCGTAATATTGTGCACCATGATCAATTATTTTATAATTATTGCTTAGAGTATCTCCATCCAAAATAAATAATACTCCCGAGTCTTGATAAACTTTATTATTTGGATGTCTGGAAAAGAATACTAAATCAGCTTCGTGCGGAGGAATTGGCTGAGTTGCAATAGTACTAAACGTACCTGGAGGGCTATCATTGTGAGCCATATATTCAAAATAAGCTAACTCTAATTCTTTTTGTTGCTCTTTATTAAGCCCTAAGGTATTTGTTTTACAAATATTAAAAAAACTATCAACAGTAGTATAATGGTAAATATTCCCAACTTGTTTAGCTTCTTTTAATGAAATATATCTTTTCATAATTATTAGTAACTTTAGCAAAAAAAAAAGCTACTGTGTTTTAAACAGTAGCTTTAAATATATTTACAATTTTAAGGAGTCTTTGTTATTTACGGCCTTGTAACCAAGCGGGTTTTTCGGATTTTTTAGATTCAGAGAATTTTTTAATCTTCATACCATCTTGTGTCTTTACTTTACTTTTACTTTCAAATCTCATTAACTTCGCAACAGCTTCTTTAAGAGTTTTTGACTCAAGCAGATATTTTTTAATATCTTTTATTGCAGGGTTCTTTTTCATTTCCCGAGCAACAAAAGCATTAACATATGTTTTTTCTGCTAAAGGCTGTTTCTTAGAAGGACGAGGGTCTGAATTTCTTATAATTCTCTTTTCGCCATGATTGTAAGAAAACTGATAACGGCGTACTGATTCAGCTTTACGACCAGGTTCAGCAATCATTTCTTCATCATTTACTACTTCATCATCTTCATTAAGAGTTTCAGAATCCGCTACAACTGCATCAGGGTCTTCATTTACTTGGTCAAAGTCTTCTTCGATAATTTCTTCATCAGGATTGATAGCGTCGATATCTTCATCTTCATCAAGCCCATTAGGAACTTTATCTTCTATTTGACCATCATCAGTAATTGTTTGCCCATTTTCATCTTCGTCTTCAGTTATTTCATCGGGTAGTTCATCAGTCATTTCATCATCTTCAGTAATAGGCTCTTCATCACCATCACCATCAATACCCATAACTTCTTCGTCTTCTTCCGCAATTTTTTCGTCTGAGTCCATATTACCGAGTTCTTCTTCAATCACTTCTTCTTCAGGAGTCATAGCATCAATATCTTCGTCTTCAGCAAGTGAATTAGACCCAGAAGCTATAGTAGCTGCCGCTTTATTTTCTTTAGGATAGTCTTGGCGTTTTTCTTCTGAAGAATCCATTTCTTCTTCAAATTTAAAACCACGTTTAATAAGCATCTGTTCATAAATCTTAATTCGTTTCTCTGCTTTAGCAAGAGACTCTTTGAATTTTTTAGATTTTTCTTTAAGATAATTAATATCAGAATCACGTTTGAGAGTGTCTTCCATAAGGTCAGTCATCTCACTTAATTTAGTGATTTCTAATTTTTTTGCAAGCTTATGTTCAAAAAGCTTTTCAACTGCAGTAATGTCTTTTAACATCTCAGTTTCATTTTCTTTAAGACTAGAAACTTCTTCAGACATCTTCTTAACGTTTTCTTTAAGTTCGTCTACATTAACAGATTCATCAAGACCCACTTTTTCGATAATAGCTTTCGCTTTAGAATATTTTTCGTTAAGAGTTTTAAGTGCATTTTCATTTTCAATAACTTTAGCAGAAAGTTCTACAACTTTTCCCTCTGCAGTTTTCTTTTGTTCTTCAAGTTTTCCTTGAAGTTCAACAACAGTGCTATCTACACGTTCAGAAAGATCTTTAAGTTCTACAGGAACTTCAATATCTCTTAAAGTTTCAATAGCTTCTTTTAGATTTTCATTTTTACGTGCCATACGAATAGCTTCTTTAATACTATTTCGTAGTGTAGATTCTTGAAATTTTTCCATATGTTTCTTACCCTCATTTTCGTTTATATTAGAATCTTCAATTGCTTCTTTCAAAGATTGAATATTTTTTTCTTTATTATTAGTAATAGTTGCTTCTTTTGTTTCACTTAATTCATCATTTTTTTTATCAGTTTCACTATTGGGAGCCTGTTCTAAATTTTCATACGTGGCAAACACTTGTTGGGAGGGATTAATTACCGCGTCTCCCCAACGTTGTAAATCGTACGAATCTGGGTCAACAGTTTTTTCATCTTGTAAAAACTCACCAAATCCCACACGACTTACTCCAATGGACCCACCAGCTTCAATAGTTTCTTTTATTAAGTCTCCATTATCTCCAACTAAATACCAATCACCATAACTACAATGTTCCCCTAATTTAGGATTATGCCATACTCCACAAATGTTAAGGATAGAGCCATCTTCATCATCACCTGGATGATCAGCTAATGAAAGTGTGCCTTCAGCTATTCCTTCTTTTATAATCTTTTCATCTAAAGCTCTAGGGTATATACGGCCATTGAGATTTTCTGTATATTTGCTAACAGGAACATTTCTAATTATATGTCTTGCTTTATATTGTTTTCCATCAACAGATTCAGTGAGAACTTCTTTTAAAGTTTCAATTTGGTTTGGCAATATATTTAATTGGCAATTCTCAATAAGAAGAATTTTACCTTTTGATTTAGCTTTTTCTTCTAAGGCTTGTCTTCGCTTTATATTCATGTTTTTACCTTATTCATAATAGTATTTATTAGTATAAATTTTTAAATTTACAAACTAAAAAAGCTTAGGTTTTAATACCTAAGCTTTATTCTTTAATTATTGTTTATATTTTTTATTGATATACTATACCAGAATCATCTAAAATAGAAATGTCTTTAGAATCTAATTTCTGTTTATGTAGTAATTTACCCCGGATTCTTATAAGTTGGCGTATATTATAAGCTTCATCTTCTAAGTGTTTATTATCTTTAACATATTGATCAATAGCCCCAATTATATTTATGCCTTCTTTTAAATGAACACTATAAGGTGATTTCCATTTCTTATGACCTTGATTATACCCATCAAGATGATTTTCTGCAAATTTGAATTTGTATTCTTTTGATTGATTTTTCATAGTACCTTTCATATGTTATATTTGTTTTTACGCTTGTCTAATAAAGTCAATTTCAATTTTATTGCTAACTTGTTCTACATTTCCACAAGCGAATCCACCGCCAAATTTAGCTCTTATTTCGTCTGTAATTTTGTCTACTGTTTTAGAGTCAGTGCCATCTCCAGTACCTAAAGCAGTCTTAATATCTCCGAAGTCTTGAGGATAAGCAATTGTTATACTATTTTTACTGTGTGATAATATTCTTCCTTTCGAAAGAATACTACTTTCTTTTAACTGTGACTTATATCGTTTCATTTTTTCTTTCCCCCAAATAATAATTTACCAGCTCCAAATAGATATCCTATTTGTTTTAATCTCTTAATATCAACAGCCATACTTTTTAGTACTGAGATAATAGTGTCTTCTTTATTTTCAAACGTCTCTTTATCAAGTGCTGAAAAGTCTGCTTTTTCTGTGTATTTGCTTTTGTATTTCATACTAACTTATTGTGTAATTTCAATTTTTTGTTTTTGTAAAGCTTCTAATGCATTTTGATAATCATTTTTATTATTAAAAACAATTCTATTTGAATAGTCTTGTTTAAAAGGAATTCTTATATCATGCAATATATCCAAAGTTTTTTGTACATTGCCTCTATATAAAGAAACTTCTATAATAAACTTTGCTTCTTTTAAAATTGATTTATATCTTTTCATTATTTACCTCAAAAAGTTTTCTAATAATTTTTTAATCATAAACGGGCCCTCTATAATTATCAGCTTTTAATGTGCTAATTGAAATATAGATATAGGGCGTATTTTTATTATCACTTAAATTATCTTCATTCATATGAACCTGAATTTTATCTTTTAAATTTTCATATGATGTAACATCACTTTGTTTATATGAGTCATCATAAATATGAAAATCATTCTTTTCTAACCAATGTTCAATAGCTTTAAAAGCAGAATCTTTTGCCTTCACTCGGTAAAAATCTTTTCTGTCAGGTACTTTAAATGGCTTTAAACTATCTTTATCTAACCCAAAATTCTTAGCTAACTCATTAGCTACTTTTTGTGGTGAAGTTGATTCTTTCAAAACTGATTTATATCTTTTCATAGTTCTCTTTTATATTGCTTTAATATTGTTAAGACCATATTCTATTGAGACTCCTTTAAGTTCTGGTAAGTTAAATTTTACATTTGCTTTATGAGCAATCCTATCAACAAAAGTAACAATACCTTTAGTACCTTTCTTAATTTTAACATTTGTAAGAGTATTTTTTCTAAAAGGCTGTTCTATAATTTTATCTATTAAAGTTTTAACTTCTTTACCTTCAAGAGTATCGTTGTCCAAAGAGGTATTTTCTTTCAAAACTGATTTATATCTTTTCATCATCAATCACCCTCCGAGGTTCTTCTAATAATTCTTCACCAAGCTCTGTACAATAATTCCCTAATCGCTTAAAGAATAATCGAGCTTCTTTAGAATTTATATGGAATAAATTTATAATAAGCTTAACGAATTTTCTTCGTTGAGCATCATTTCCAAAATTCTCATCACGTAGCATACGGACTATTTCTGCTACTTCTGAATCTTCTAGTTGTTCATTGTATTTTGATTTGTATTGGGTCATTTATTTTAAATAGTGCTTTTTAAAATATTCAACAAGATTTTTAAATACAAATTCTTCATCATCATTAGGAAAATAGTCTGCTATATTACTGTGTAAAAGCTCACAAACTGACTTAATATCACCTATATTTAGCTGAGCAGATACTTCACTAAGTTTACTTTTGTACTTTTTCATTATTATCACCTATTTGAATAAGCTTTATTTACTATTTTATTTAAAAATCCTATATTTCTCCAGGACCCTAGATATTTGTTATTAATATTTTCGATGTCTCTACCATATTCTTTTGCTATCTGAGCTAAAATTATGCTATTAAGCTGTCCCTCAATGAAATCATCATCATAGTCTAGCTCAATTACTTTGTCAGGCAATTCTTCTTTAGTATGAGCATCAATATACTTTGATAACTTAGCAGAACCTTTTACATTTATTTGAATTTTAAAATTAAATTCTCCCAAGTCTTCAGATCCGTTGTAAGAAGCATTTTTTGTTTCTGTTAATCTACTTTTGTACTTTTCCATTTATATTACCTCTTGTTGTATTATTGCTTTACCACTTACAGTAAAAGCTGTTTTTGCATCATTATACATTATATTAGTAAGACCATACTTGGCCAATGTTTCATTCACTATTTGAAAGGCTTCATCAGTTGGGTATACAATCGTTTCACCAGAATAAATTGCATCTTTCACAAATTTATCATCTTTGACTGAATACTTAAATGTAAACGTAAACTTTACATTGTCTTTATCAGAAGTGCTATCCTTCTCTGGTACAATAAATAGTACTGAGGTTTTGAATGCTTTGTTGAAGTCATTCATTATTTCAGTAAGAATTGAATGAGACTCTGGAACAGCTTCTGAAAATCTTGATTTATATTTCATAATTCCTTTATTTATAAGTCTTCATTTTATCTAAAATTTCAACAAATTTATCTCTTGCATATCCTGGGGTTACAACAAACACATGAGCAATTTTTTTAATGTCTGGCATAAGGGATTTGGCTAAATCTTCAAGTTCACTTTCTAATGTTGCATCTTTAGTTGCTTCTGAAAATCTTGATTTATACTTCATCATTTTTCCTCTATAATTTTCTTTAAATCATTAATACATTTAGTAATAATAGCTTGATATTTACTACCATCATCTTCGTCTATAAGCCCTTGAATAGTTTTTTGTCTTCCTAAAGTTACCCATACTTGCCATAACCCTGACCCCTGATCTTTATTGCCAAAAGACACTTCAAAATTTATTAAATGAAGACTATTTTCTGTCAATTTACTTTTGTATTTTTCCATATTATAACGCTCCAGCCATTTTTTGAAGATCTTTTAATGATACATTGATATAATTTGTTTCGGAATTGTCTCCATTTAATTTAATTCGTGGATAAAATTCTCCCGCCTTATTTTCTTTTATAAAATCTAGTATTGCTTTTTTTAAATATTTTGTATCTGAAGAATCACTAAATTCAGTTAATTTACTTTTATACTTTTCCATTTTAAACTCCTCTGATAATTTATCGTAATCTACATTGTTAGTCCAATCACTATCAAAAACCCATTTGTCTTTTTCTGAAGCTTTATCTTTAGAGCCATGCTTAGAACGCAGAGACTGTATCATTTTAAATTGAGATTTTGATTTTGCTGGCATTATCTTCTACATTTCTGGAGTGATATATACAGTCCCAGAGTCATACCATTCTAATTCAAATTTGTATTTTTTAAGTAAAGATGCAAACTCTTTTAAAACACCAAATTCATCGTATAGTGCAGGATATTCATCATAGCCGTATGCGTCAAAAATGTTTATATCATCTTTATTTAAAGACACATCTCCACCAAGTATAACTTTAGTATCATTGACTGTAGCTAATTTAAAATGTCCTTTTGGGTATTTTGACTTTAACACAGATAAAAAAGACTCGAACGATGTTGATTCTAGCAATTGTGGTTTATAACGTTTCATTTTACCCTCAAATAGTTTAATTATTAGTACAAATTCTATTCTTTTTCACTCTCTTGTTCATCTTGAATTTTAGCAATTTCAAGTTCTTTTTGCTTAACTACAATGTCTTGTTGAGCTTTACGCTGCTGGTCTTTTAATGAACGTATTGTGTCAGGATCAGTATCTTCTTTGTCATTTTCTCTTTTTATTTTATACTGAAGGTCTTTTAATTTTTGTTGCAAATCTTGAATAGCCAACTTAGTAGTTTCAGATTTGTCTGGCTTATCTGAACTAGTTGTGTCTTCAGCTTCGTTTAATATTGGTTTATATCGTATCATTATTTTACCTTTTATAATTTTTCAACGGCTAAACTATCTCCAGAAGCATAAGTAGCAAAGCCTTTCTTTTCTATCTTTTTAATAAAATCTTGCAATTTACTTCCTGAAGTTTTACTTATATCAAACCAAGCTTTATCACCTTTCTTAAGTTTTAAAATTTCTTTGTAAAAATCTTGAAGAGATTGTTAAGTTTCTTTTAGTTGTGGTTTGTATCGTTTCATTTATTTACCTTTGATTTATAGAACCTATATGTCTTCCACCCTTAGATGGTATAAAGTCTTTTTCGATCACTGGGTATACTTCAAATTTATCTGTAGCTTTATTAATATGAACGAACCATTTTTCGTTAGTACTTTTATCAAGCTCTTCTTGTAAAGTTTTAAAATCATCTAAATCAAAACAAATAATTTTTGAGCTCGTTATTTTATAGTCAATACTAAATTTTTTCAATATTTGTTCAACAATCGTTGTTTTAAATACTCTAGTATTACCACCAGGTGTTTTAATCTTAAGCTCAGTTTCTTTTAATTGTGGTTTGTATCGTTTCATTTAGAATTCCTATCTAAATATTTTTTAATCATTTGTCTCATCATTGGTATAAAAAACTTTATACCGTTTACAATTCCAGCAGCATGTTTGTCTAATAGTTGATTTCCCCCATGATATTTATTCCAATGATTAGGGGGTCGATGCTCAGGATAAATAGCTGCATCAAATTGAGTCATATTAAAATTCATCCCTTGAAACTGAAACGCAGGGACATCCGACCAAACTTTTATATCACAATTTAAAAATACTTCTTCAATATCTTTGTCTGTTACATTTGGGTACCCAGGAGTTGTCTCAAGAAGTTTAAAAAAATCTAATACACGAATTTCAATAGTATATAAATTTCCATTTTCCAAACTCATTGAAGTTGGCTCAACAACTTTTGCATTGAAATTATCAGGGTATTTCGGAGTGCGTTCAGTGAGCCAAATAAATGTCACATAATCTTCTGCTTTATTTATTCGTAATTGAGTAAGCTTTGCTCTATTCGTTGGATTACCCATAAGCTTATTAGTTTCTTTGGCAAATTTTCTTGTGAAAGCAGACATTGAGGCATTTTTCATTAGATCTGTGAATCTAAGATTTTCGAGAAGAAGCCATTTATTTATTTGTTTATAACGTATCATTAATTTTCTTCTAAATACATATACATATATTTGTAAAGAAGTTTCAAAGGGTCTTCATTAATTTCAAAATTTTTATGGTATTCTTTCAACATACCATTAAACTTAAATTTTACAATATTATCAGCTTTAAGAATATTCGCAATAGTAGAACTAGATTTTCCAGTTAATTTAAAAGAATATATTATTTGCCAAGCATAAGCCATTATTTCTTGTTTAGAACCCAAATATTTTTTATTATCAGCTTTACTTTTTGTAAGCATTTTATTTCTAATTTCTTCATTTTCAATTCTCAAACTTTGTTCTCTATGTATTAATTCATGCCCTAAAATTTCTTTAAATTGAAGTATAAAATTATTAAAATTTTCTTCTGAATTTGCTATAGTTAAAAGATTAGAAAAATAAAAAATAAAAATTAATTGAGATTTTATATTTATACCACCAGTAGTAATAAATCTTTCATTATTTACTGGAGAATACTTAAAAAGTATTTTATCAAATTCAAGAACTTTATTTAATGATCTTTGAATTTCATTTAAGTCTAATCGAGACCCAAACGTCTTAAAATGTTTTTTTAGCTGCCTTACTTTTTCTATAATTTCAGTAATGTGATTTTCAGGGCTAATAACAGCTTCTTGAAATAATTCTAAAGAATTAACTTCATACCCATTATCTAACAATACTGCTAATTGTTCATCAAAGTCTTCAATGTTTTCTATACAAGAAAGATAACGTTTCATACAGATATTACATCACCGATTTCATTAATAAAAATTGCAGTATCAATTAGGTCTTGTAAAATATTATTTTTAACTTTTATTGCTCTTAAAATATTTGGGTATGCTCTTCTTAAAAGAGCAAGTTGCCTATTATTTATTTCTACTTGGCCTTCTCCGTAAATTACAATATAAATAATGTCCCCAATTAAGGCAGCTCTACCACGTAAATTGCCTTTATGAGTTTTGTGAGAAAGAATACTTTTATCTCCATTTGGTGGATTATCATGATGAGCTTCTTTAGCATCAATTATTTTACCTTCAGGAGAAACCCAGAAAACTAGAAGAGGTTTTGTGTGAGTAATAGCTCTTATAGCTTTGTCTGTATCAGCTTCTTTAAGAATTTTAAGAAATTCTTTTGAATGTTGTATAATAGATATTTGTTTATATCGTTTCATTTATTTTATTTTTTAAATTTTGTATAATACTTTCTATTGAAGGTATTTGCTTTATAGAATAATACAATAATGATTCATCCTTTAACTGCGGAGTATTTGGATTTTTAAAATCTAATGGCCAAAAATAAAAGTACCCTTTACCTTTTATTAATTCATACCCTAAAGGAAGTAGGGCTTTATTTATTTTAATAAGAGTTATACTTTCAATTAATGAATTATAGCGTCGCATAATTCTCTTTTTGCTTTATAAATAAATAGCTCTATTAATTTATTAACTAATAGAGCTATTTTAAAATACAGTCTCTATCGTATTATTTATTAGTAATACGACTTTGCTTCTTAACTTGACGCGCAGCTTCCATGATTTTGTTCATAGTAGCTCTTCCAGCTCGATTAAGCTTACGAAGCTCTCTAACTGCATGCTCAAGCTCCTGCGCCTTTTTTAGTACAATCGCTTTTGCCATGTCTATACCTCCTATAGTATAAAGTGCATTTAGGTAGTCTTCTCCACTTCACCATTTATATGTAGAATGTAGTTACCATCAAGATCTTTTAATAGAACCTTTTGTATATTTTGAGGCTTCATAACATGCTCAACGATTTCAGAAATACATCCAACAGGGCCTTGACCATTACAACGATATTCACGTTGATCCATTGGCCAATCCTTTTTACCATAAGAAACTCGTTTAAATATTATAGCCATATAAAGTTTTTCTCCTTAAAATATATATCCTAAAAACAATATATATTATATTGTTTAAAAAGTAAACAAAAAAATGTAAATTTATTGAAATTTTTTTATGCTTTTTTAGGTTCTGGAACCTTATCTATATAGGCCTGAGCTTCTTTTTCAGTCTCAAATTCTCGCCATTTAGAGTCTTTATTATTTGGTTTTGCATAATAGATTGTATCATCAAACATATCTTTTCCTTTTATTAGGCCAAACTCTTTTCCTTTTAATTCATCTACTTCTTCAGGTTTTCGAACTACATTCATATCAGCTGATCCTTTGCCTTTGCTTGGTTTTTCTGCGCCAGAAGAATAGTCTTTTGCATCGTCTTCATCATCAAATTTTAACCATTTTTTGTGACCACCATCTTTTGGATCAGGTCTTCCAAACCATTCACCAGTTTCTTCATTTTGAAACATTCCAAACCCTTTACCATATTTAACTATAGAAGCTTTGTCCTCTTCTTCAACTTCATCACTTGAATAGGCCCAAGGATCTCTTCCTTTGCCTTTCTTTTTTGGTTTTTCATCTTCATCTTCTGCTTCTTCACCAGTCATAGTATGCCCATTTTTAGCATAATAAATAGCTTCCTCAGAAGTATCAAAATAGTCTATTTTATCTCCAGACTTACCAGCATACATGCCTTTACCTAAGCTCCAGTGTTCACCGTTGTCTCTCCGTTCTCCGCCCTCTTTAATTGAAATATATCTTTTCATACTTTACCTATCGATATAATGTCTGAACTTTAATTGTCTTTGGTAAAAAAACATTCACAATACTATTATATAATTTCTGTATAGTCTCAATACTTTTCACTTGAGCTTCTGGAATATAAATATCTACTTGCACAAGTAATTTGTTAGGCCATGTTCTTAAATTTACAAAAAAAGTATTACAAATATTTATTAATAAAAAACCTTCTTCACCAAAAATAGTTACAATTGGCTTTAGCATTTTAAAACAAATATCGTCATTAACTAAAGATGAAAAATATAATTCAGCAAATTCTTTATTTTTCAAACATTCGAGATCACATTGGCAATCTTTAAGATCAGCAATAAAATGAATGCTTTCTAAAGTTTTCATAATTCTATTTTTATAGGTTCTTTCAAATACATATAAATATATTTATATAGTAACTTTAATATTTGAGGTTCATCTTCAAATGTTTCTTGATAAAAAATTAAAAACCCAGAACCATATTTATTTAAAGAATTATTTTGAAGCCCTTTTAATATCATTTCATTCGTATAGCCATTAAAACGTAGTTCTTCAATTATCATATTTGCAAAAGCCATAAGCTCATGTTTGTTTCTATAATATTTTAAATCTTCAGGAATTAAACTTACGTTTTTGTTTAAATGAACTCGTTCAACATTTTGTAAGTATTGGCCTCTATGGACTAATTCATGAGCAAATACTAACCCGCAAGTGTTTAAAAATCTAGCAAAAAATTTTCTATCTTTAAAATATTTATTAAAATCTTCAGTAACAAAAATAATTATACTATGCTCAATAGATTTTCCACGTACAATACCATTTCGGCCTTCTTCATTAACTATTTTAAAAAGTATATTATATGAAGAAAACACAGAGTTTAATTTTTTAATAATTTCATCTGATGATTTATTAATCAAAGGGTAGTCAAATACAGAAAATAAAGCTTCTTCTAAAACTTCTTGGTATTTTTCAGTGTGTATAACTGCTTCATTAAGATTAGAAAAATAATGTAAAGCTTCAAAAATTCTTCTATATTTTCTCACATAGATCTCCTATAAATTAATATAAACTTTCCACAATTGAGTGTACAAAAACTTTTCTATTTCACCAGGACTTGGGTCTTTATGTGGAGCAATTAGTATTCCCGCTAGTCTACAGGCAGCATCGACTTCTTCACTACAATAATAAGTATATTTATCATCTCCACTTTTTGATAACCACCCAAGTAATCCAGTGAAATCATAAGCTTTTCCAATAATGTTAGTTAGAAATTTTAAAATAAGCTTATTTTGAAATTCATTTGCTGGTATTTTACGGAGAGTCATCTTACGAAGTTGGTAATGAGAAAAATTAAAACATGTCATCCCTATAGCATCAGCGCTTGAGACAACTAAAGTTTTCATATCACCAGTAAATACTATATTCTTACCATAGCACTCATAAAGACTTTTTTCTATTTTGAGCCAATCAAGTTCAGAAAACCATTTCTTTAAATCTTCAGAGTATAGAAAAATAACACAATGAGAATATCCACTACTAAAATATCCAATGATTTTAGAAAGGATATCTTTTGAATCAGCTTTTAAACAACAAAGGTAAAGTCCTTCACCATGTTTTTTAAGAAGATCTTCAAATGGGGTTAAAAGAGGTATATAGGATTTTGGCTTATGATTCTTTTTATAAGATTCAGATATTTTTTTATTTAACCACGTTAACAACATTATTAACCTCTTCTTTAAAATATATTTTACCACATAATTGACAAATACAACTTAATTCAGAATCTTGATATTGGTATGTAAAACATTTACAATATGGGCATTCTTTGACCATGATAATTATTTTAGTTCGTCAAATATACCACAACTTTTTCCAAATGAGTAATAGTCTTCTCTTTCGCTTAAATGGTCCATACTGATTCGCTTTGCAAGTATTGAACAAGTAGTATGTTCTTTTTCGACTTCAAGACCCATTTCAATTTCTTTAGGATCAAAATCAGACTCTTTCTTACCACTTTTAACAAACTTACCAGTTCCTAAAAAGTCACCAAGAAAAGCATAAATTTCAGTTTCAAGTTCACTAGGCTCCATACCTTTTTCTTGAGCTAAAGCATGAATCATATCGTCAGTAGGGTGTGGAGTTTTTACAAAAAAATCTACAAGCTCTTTTCGAAGAGTTTGAGTATCTGACTGTTCTGAGAATTTGCTTTTGTAGTTCATATTATTTTTTATAATCTATTGTTCCAAGAGATTTATAAGAATGTGAATTCCAATCAATAATTGAAACTTTATAAAAATCTCCAAAATCATAAACCTCAAAGTCTCCACCACTCAACTCACTTTTTGGAAATTTCTTATGCGCATTTTTATCTGTTTGTAATTTATCATAAATTAAATTGTAAATATTTCTACCTTTAGAATCCTTTTGATCTACAGTTATTATTTTGTCTGTAAATTTTGGTAATGTACTGAGACCGCCTTCTTTTAATGATTTGTATCGTTTCATATTTACCTCGTGTAAGTTGCCCATCCTTGCGAATGAGATAATTCTTTTATAATAAACTGAAATACTTTTATATTGTTATCACTACCACATTTTTCAACAATTTTTTGACCATCAAGTTGAAGAAGTTCTACAAGACCAATACCATCACGAGCATCAACTAAGTCATCAATTTCTTGTTCAAGATTTCCAGCTTTACGACCTAGCCATCGGTATGCTTGCTTTTTAAAATCTTCGATTTTGTCTGACTCTTTAAGTGAATTATATCTTTTCATTTGTAAACTTCCTTTTTATAAATGGCCAAACATATTTTGTTTAAATTCTTTTAATCGAATTTTTAAATATTTCATTACATCACCATAATTATGAAAATCTTTATCTGTCATTCCCTCATTTACATAAACAATAAATTCATAACTATCTTCTTCGGGTACAATCAAAATTTCTATTGCAAAATCAGCATAATGGCCTTGTTTAGAAGTTCTAATAGTTGTATAAATAGTATCATGATCAGTCAACTCTATTATCTTCTTTTGAGCGGGTTGATATTTGAAATAGACTAATTTACCAAACTTAGAAATATCTAGTTTAAATTGTTTAACTATCGATACAATTTTATTATCTTCTTTTTCTTGTAATGTAAGGTATCTATTCATAAGCTTTCTTTATTTCTTCTCCCCAATTATAATCAAGTAACGGTTTGATATCTATAGCGGGCATTGATTTTTTTCCTAATTCATAATAAGCTTGTACTCTATGCCCCCCGTCTAAGAACTTAATTCCTGATACTATAATGGGATCGAACTCTGTACCTGATTGAATCATCTTTTTATACTTGTCTATAACTTTTTTAGATATAGTCCTGTTCTTAAATTGTTTGAACATTGCTTCAGGGCTTACCTTTTTTATTTTAAGCTCTGGTAGGTCTGGAGTATCTTTAACGAAATCAATGATATCACTATCATTCCAAAATTTGGAAGTGTCTTTAAATCCTGAGTACTTCAACTTTAATTCTTCTACGATGTCTTCTTGAACATCTGATTGTAGGTCATCAAAAGATTCTGTTAATGAATAATAACGTTTCATTTTTATTCACCATAAATAGTTTTATAATATTCATCAACAAAAGAAGCTCTTACAGGGACTCCATTGCCAATAGACTTCATCATACGAGCAAGACCAGCAACAAAAGTTTTTTCATCAGCAGATTGTGCTTTATACCCAAGAGCAAATGCTTTGTGTTGTATAAGTTTAAATCGTTTGGTTATATTGGGCTCAGAGAGAATTTCTTTAACCCCAGTGCTATGAGGATCTATTTCAAATCTGCGATCACCTTTGGGCCCTTTCATTGTGTCTACTCGTAAAGGATTGTTTATAGACCCTGCAGTAGAACCCGAAGTATTTATTTTAAGGTCTAAGGGCTCTTGTATTGATTTATATCGTTTCATTTTAATTTTTACCTATTATATATAACTTTTTAAAGTATCTGTAAGATCATCAATTATATAAAGTGTAATAAGTCTTGCTGGAATATTGTAATTTTTTGTTATAAAACTTGATAATTCAGAATATGATTTTAATAAATCATGAGCATATAAACTATATACTTTAGACTCTGGGTATTTTCCATATTTCATTCTTATTATTTTAGCAGTTTTGTCTAAAAGTTTTAAATATTGTTTTTCATCTAATGCTTCTTTTAATATTGTTTTATATCGTTTCATTTATTTACTCATAATTAAAATCTATAAATGTAAGTCTTTGTTTAACTCTATCATACTATTGATATATTCATCTATTTCTGAAATTTTAAATACATAGTTTTCTCTTGGAACTTCTCCTAAATAGATTGCATAAGCTATATCATTAAGACCGCCATAATTATTTTTTCCAAATAATTTACGAGCATAGTTTTTACTTGCTTGAATATCATTAATTATCTTATTTAATTTTAAATAGCTCCATGGGTGAAAAGATTCTTGTATTGATTTATATCGTTTCATATTTAATCTTCTCCAAAAGTTTTGTCCAATAATTTTAAGGTTTTTGTATATGCTAAGTTATTCGGTAAACTTAATTCTGCATTCATATCTTTATAATTAGACTTTGTATTAAGCTTACCATGAGGTATATTATTTTTTGTCAAGAGTTTTTCTACTATTTTAGCATCATCTAAAAGTTCAAAGCTCATTATAAAGAATTGCTTAGTTTTTCCATTTGAGTCAACCCCGTTAACAGGGTCAATATTATAATAGCCAATCTTAGCTTCTTTTAATAATGATTTATATCTTTTCATTATTTTTCTTCTCTTATTTAATATTATTGTGCTCTATTATATCTTCTATAAAATGACCTGCAACAAGCCTACTAGGACTGTCATATCTATCTCTAACATACTTAAATAAGTCATGAGAGCTAAACATTAAAGTAGATGCTATATTTTCAATGTCTTTAGAAGAAGGGTGATTTGCAAATCTTTGATGAATAATTTTTCCAGCTTTGTCAAGAATTTCTAGATATTTCTTTTCGTCAAAAGACTCTTTTAATGATTTATATCTTTTCATAAAGAAGCACCCAGCACTTTAATAATTTTATCTAATTTTTTTCGTTCTGAAGTAGTTGCAGCTCCCATTGCTTTCTGATCAACAAAGTTTATTAAAAATTCTAAGTCATCATAACCAATAGTAACAGACACAGAGGACTCAGTTAACTTACTTTTGTATTTTTGCATAATTATACCTATGTTAATATATAATACAAATTTGAACACTATTTTGTATTTATTTATTAGTAAAAGAAAGGAATTTTTTAATTATTGGGAGTAATTCGTCAGACAAGACTTTTGATAAAATACAAGAACCACCTTCTTCACTATAAAGTACATGAGAACCATCAGGTTGCTTTATTAAGTCTCGTTCTGAGCGGATAGGGTAGTAATTATCTTCAGTCATAATATATACATCTTCTCCTAAGACTAATTCACCATTTGGAAGTCCTAAAGAAGTTAAATTGTATACATGCTCATCTGGATGTATTTCTAATTGTTCAATTGGTAGGTCATTAAAGAGGGTATCGGGAAAATCATTCATATTTTTATATTTCCACTTGCCCATGGGCTAGAAAGTGAGTTTCTATATCCATGTCGTGACTGTTGCATCTGTTTTGCATCTTTTGGAGCAATTGGTAAACCCGCATAGGTTTTTATTTTACTATGTTTAAAAATTGCCGTTTTTATTTTATCAAGCTTTGTATTTTCTTCTGGTTTATTTTCATTTAAAGACAATAAATCTTCAAACGTAGCTTCCTGTTTTTCTATATCAGCTTTATATTCTTCCCATATATGATCATCAATGTTAATAAATAAAACTTTAAATTTATTAAGTTCTTCTTTAAATGACCCAAAATCTATTAAGGAGAATGTGCTAATAAACTCTATAAATCTGTAATATCCTAAATAAGAAGCATCTTCAGGTGCTTCAGAACTTATAAATCTTACTGAATCATGCAATGTTTGTTTACAAAGAATCCATCTCATGCATTACACTCGAGAGTTACTTCAATATCTTCAAGATTCAAGTTATTCTGAATATTTTTTACTATTTGATTTTTAATATATTTTTCAACAGGAGAAATATCTCCCTCTGAAATACATTTAATCTCTTCACATAGCCCATCAAGCGGCTCTGCTTCTAATTCAGTTACTACTTTCATACCGCTGGTAGTATCTTTATCATAAAATTTAAGTTTTAATCTACAAAGGTATGGAATAATCAATTCGCATTCATTTGAGTCTTGAGTATAGATTTCTAAAGTTGTAGCTATCAAAAAAGCTTTTAAAACTTCTTGAACTATTTTATACTCTTTACCCGATATTGCACTAATTTTTTCTATAAACTGTTTTTCTTGATGTGAAAGTCTCAATAGAGAACTCCTTAATATTTTTTTAATAACTCATTTTAACATTTGAACTTGAAGAATACCACACAGTAGTCGGGATAGCATTTGGATAAAAGGGGCTTTGGAAATACGGAACAACTTCTCTTACTGGAACAGGATAACCTATTGTAACATAAGACTTTTCATAAACTTCTTTGAGTTTCAGATATAACTCATAGGCTTCGCAATCATTTAAAATAATTTCTTTACAATTATCTAATTTAATTTTAATTTGTACTTCTGCTCTCATACTTCCTCCTTAGAATCTATATTCAAATTTTAAATTTGTTGCAACTGAGAACATTGACTTATCAATTGTGCTATATACTCCTACTTCAGGCCCAAGAGATACATTTCCCCAATGTCGTTGAAATCCAATAAGACCGCCAACTTGAGGATAAAACTTTTTACCAATAGAGTCATAACTAATAAGGGCTCCTAATCCTAATGCAACTGACCATTTTGGATTTGGGCATGTCCAATTAACATCGAAATATGAAGTATATTCTTTACACTTATCTTGCCCAAATATTTTCAATGTAAGCTTATTTGCTTTATATTTATCAATAGAAGCAGTCATATTTATTTTTGTACCACAAATGCTATTTTTGTCTACTGGAGGGTACACTTTTCCCTTATCTTTACTTTCATCTTTTTCTACAGAAGGCGGGGTTGTACGAGCACAAGAATTTGCCCCCAATATATACATTCCAAATCCGTATCCAACTAATAATACAACTACAGCACTTGAAATAATTAAAACTTTTTTCCATTTAGCTATAGAGGTTAACTTTTGCATAAAAGATGTTGAAGCAATAATTTCAGTAGCCATAAAATATTCCTATTGTTTTTTCAAGTAGAACTCTGAAAGAATTTTCCAATTTTCATATGTCATTTTTTCTACTTTTCCTTTAACAATAATAGTAACCATGCCATCATTAGTAGACTTTGATTTAATTGGAGTTTCTATTTTGTTAACAGAACTACAAGCACAAAGGCAAGTAAATGCTAGACTTATAAACACACTAATTAATTTTTTCATATAAAGTTTCTCCATTATTCGTTGATTATCTTATTAATATTCTCTAAAGTTTTTACTAAACTTTTATGTTGCTTTAACTCTTTAGTTTTTAATTCAATTTGTTGTTTTTGATATTTAACAATAGCTGCATTAGCAATCTTTTTGTTTATAAAATAACATACGACGCTTAAACTCACTATAACTATAATGCTAGCAACTCCAATAGCCACAACTTTAATAATTGCTTTTGCATCCATAGCTTTTAATTTTACAAGCAACTCTTTAAGTTTAGCAATTAAAGAAGTAAATAACTTTTTAATTGTTGATATTTTAGAAAAAAGATCTACAAAAAAAGTTTTTATTTTACTCAAAATACTTATTGAAGAAGTAGCAACTTCTGTAGTACTCTCTGTAGTACCTTGAGGAATTCCCTTTTGAAGAGCAGCTTCTACTGCCATTCGTACTGCATCAGCTTGTGAAACAGTAGATGAAGTAACCTGCTCACCCGTAACTGTAGATGATAAACTAGAACTTTCTGTAAGTGACCCTTGCTCATTTTCTGCCATGATATATCTCTCCGTTTATTTTGTTTTTATTTTATTAATAATCTCAATAGCTTTCGTAAGTACCGTATTTGTATCAAGATCTCCAGTATCTACTGAAGATTTATTTTCTTGTCTTACTTTAAAGACATACATTACAGCGCCAAATATAGTAATTAAAAAATACCAAAATTCAGAAGGATATCCTTGTAATGACTCCATGATAAGTTTCCCAGTAGTTGGGTCATACTTTCTAAGTGGGGTCGTAGCAATTTTAGAGGCAATAGCTACAACATACATAGAAGCTGCTGTAATAATACTTGCTATAGTTATTGTAATAGAGGGATTCCCCGTAGAATCAGGTAATAAAAATTGCCGAATAATAAACTGCCATAAGCTCTCATTAGGGTTTGGCGGGACGAGCAAAAAGCCTTTTATTCTTTTAAGTATCGTTTCTTTAGTTGAAGAAAATGTCATACCATATCCTCATTAAAAAGCATATAACTAAATTTACAAGCTTTATTAGTTTTGTACATTTCACTATTTTTTATCATTGCCATAAATTCTAAAAATTCATTATGAAAACGAAATACTTGACAACCAGCTGAATATTTATTAACTTCTTTTGGATCATTTAACCCAGCTCTATGACAATTTATACCAACATATCCAGTTTGTATTGGGTCATTATCATCTTTTATATTGTCTTTATTTACATCACGCCAAAAAGTAATTACATTCCCAGTCTGTACTAAAGCTTCATGAGCAAAACTAGTTCCAGAAGCATGAATACCAACTTGCCAAATATTTTTATGAAACCCCTCAACTACATGAGCAGCTCCTTTAACTCCTTTATAAGTAACTGGGTTTAGAACCCACCATTTACCGGGATCAGTAGTTGCAGTGTATACCTTAAGTTTAAAGTCTGAAGCAAGAATAATTTTATCATCAAAAAAGTCTTCTTCTAAAAGAACTTTATCTACTGAAGCAAGTACAGCATCAAGAGCGGTACCCGAATTATACAGTTTAGTATTTCTAATTCCAATAATATTTATTTCTTGCCAATCAACATTATTAGAAGCATACAAGTCTTTTAGTTGTGAAATTTCCATTAACCAAACATGCGCTTAAGAGTTTTAAAAGTGTTTTCACCTAGCTTCTTTAATCTAATACCAGGATTTTTAGTCATCTCGTTAAGCTCTTCTTCGTTAACTTCTTGGTCGTCAACTTTATACAAAGGTTCAATTTTGGATTTATCCATTCTTTTACTCCTCATTTTTTATTTTTGTTCGCCGAGGTCTTTTCATTTGATCTTTTGATTCTGACCCATAACTAAACTTATACTTTTTAACTTCAAATTTTTCTTCTGCTTCTTTTAATGTTTTTCTCTTGGCTGTAACTCCAGGCTTTTTTGAATCGTCACAAGCTAATTTAATATCTATTTCTCTTAAAATTTTTGGATCAAAATATGGGTCTTGATTACATGAAGAATAATAATGCTTTCCAAGCAATACTCCTTCGCGAAGTTTTAATTGTTTATGATCATAGATATGATTTTGAATAGTTTCATTAAGCTTAGTTTTAGTCTCATGTTCAGCTTCAACACTTTCCCATAGTTCTCTCAAAATAAGTTTCTTAGCTTTTTTAGTTTCAGCATCTACTTTTGCATCTTCATCTTCTTCTTGCCCAGCTTCAGGGGGAGTGTCAGTATTTTTTTGTTTCTGGTCTAATATATCTTTCATCCATTTATAAATTGTCTTATCATCATAAGGCAAGAATTTTGTATAAATCGTTTTGATAACTTCTGGAGGAATAGCTGCAATTTCTCCGCCAGTTAACTTGTCTGCTAATGATTGAATAACATCATTTGCTAATCCAAGTAAATCTTTTTGATTATTAATCATATCAGAATTAGTCATAGTTTCGGGGTATGGCATACTTAAAATAAAATCAAGGTCATCTAATGCAAATTCATTAGAATGAATCATATGAATTTTAACTAATTGTGAAACTTGTTGTAATACAAGTTGTTGTATTCTATATACTAATCTCGCTAATGGCTTCCATTCTTGAATTGCAGAAACTCCACTTGTACCAAAACCACTATCTTTAGGGTCTAATAAGAAACGCGGCAATAATGTAGATAATATTAAATCATCACGCAATAAATCAATGTCATCTATTTTACCAAGATCAATATTTGAAACTTTTTGCTCAAATTCAAATAAGTCTTCGATTGTAATAACAGTAGACCCAACACCGTTCTCTTCTTTATTAACAGCATTTATTCCTGAGTTTTGCCATTCATTCATAAACTCAAGAGCACGATTAAGCTTTTCAGTAGGATGTAAAGTATTAGGAAATTTTAACTTGTACATATCTATTGGCAGTCGAGCCCCACGAGCAGCTATTTGCATAGTCATCGCAGAGTCAAACTGCCGATAAGGAGCTATTGAATGAATAAATACTGGAACTCCAAAAGGTTTAAATGGAGATTCAGTAGTAAAATTTCTAAAATGTAAAAATCTCCAAGGTGGTATTGCATAATCTCCTACCACAAAGCCAAATAAATACTCTTTAAAATATGATACTATATTATCATTGTTTTGTATCATATCTACGAGTTGGTCAATTCGAAGAATTTTAGATTTATAAGCAGTAAAGAATTTGTCATTTCGTTCAACTAATTGCTTTACTCTATATGCGGAAAACTCTAGCCTATCTTTTAAATCAAAAATACTTATAGGGATAATCCCATCAATTCCATTCTCTGCTAAAGCTAAAATCCAACCAGCATTCCCATATTTTATAATGTTTAATGCAGTAGGCCTTAAAAAACTATATATATTTAATGTATCAAAAAGCTTTTGTATAAATTGTTTTTGTTTTGGCTTTGCTTCAATAGTAATAGGCTGCTCATGAGTATCCGCTTGAATAACTTCGTCAGCAATAAGTTCCATTGCTTTAGCTATTAATGGTGAATTATAATATAATAAATCACAATCATACCAAAGATCATTGCGATTTTTCCACGATTGAGCATCATCATGAGAAGAAAATAACCACTTATCATAGTATTTTCTAACTTCAGGGGGAAAAACTTCCCTGACTCTGTGAGATTCTCCAGTTTGCTTATCTTTAACAAGGTCAGTAGGAAAAACTTTAGCTGATACTACATTTTGTTTTCCTTGTACTCCTATATTAAAGAAGCGAAGAAACTTTCGAGTAACAGACTTGTCTTCTTTATTAAAACCAAAGTCCTTATCAGCAGTTATATTTTTATTTGAAATTAAGTCAGCCATTTAATACCTGTTTAGCCACATTTATATAATTATTAGTACTTTTTTAAATTACTTAGAGACAAAATCTTTTATAGGATGTTTACTGTCTACTTGAATTCCTGATTTAGCTAAAGTCAATTTAGTAGATATTTTACCATTTTCATTCACAAGAATATGATCCCGAACAATTAACCATTTGCCTGACCATTCAGTAGATACTTCTTTATTTGGTAAATTGCTGTATACTTTCAAATCGATACAATATCCAGCTACAGCTTTTGGATTAAACTGTATAACCATCGGCATTCTATAAGATAATGCTGAGTTTTTATACATTGCATTTAATTTACCTTGCCGTATTTGTTTATCATCTGTTCCTATTAACCCAAGGTCAACTACATCTGTCACTTGTTGATAACTAGAGCGAATAAGTAGTTTCTCATTCTTAAGTTTTGTATAATAGTCTTTTATGTCTTCATCAGAGGTTACATATGCTCCTGACTTATCAATTGAATAGGCTTTCTTCTTATAATTTTTATAGTTAACTGGTACTCCCCCTAATAATAAAGTAAATTTTTTCATTGCAAAAGGGTCTAATGAGGTTTCCTTATTAAATGTAAATTCATATGTGCCTATTGGCTGCTGATTAAAAAATTCAGTTACTGATTGAAAATAAAATTCTCCAATAGTATTAATAAAAGTAAAGAAAGGACTCTTTTGATTGTTTTGATCTACAGCTAAATTTGCTAATCGTAATAAAAACTCTCGATTAGTTTCATTTAATTGCATAAAGTCATTTGACCCAATTGTAGGAGTTATATAAATTTTATCTGCAGATAACTTAAACTGTGAAGTAGCAATCTCTTGAACTATATCGCTAATCTTATAATTTTTCCACATTTTTGAAATAGGCTTATCATACATCCGTTCTCGTGAAAGAAACATAAAGGTGTTATTTCCAGATAATGTAGCTTGAACATTAGTGTCTAATAATTGGTTCTCAGCCCAAACCATTGTAGTTTCTAAATAACCATCATCTTTACAACCTAGTTTAAAATCAAAGGGAAGTCCTTCTACAAAATTAATTGAATCAGTTACAATTCCATAATTATCTACAAATATAACTTCACCATAAGCATAAAATTTAAACAGATCACTTCTTAATTCAATTTTTGGAAAAAGTTTAAAGGTGCTATCATCAAAAGTTAAAATTTTTGGATTTGAAATAAAAGAAAATTCATATGGTGAGCCAAAACTTGTAATCAAATTATTAAAGCCTCTTAAAATTATTTTAATCTAAGACAAATCTCTCCGTCAATTCCTTCATCATCAATAATAAGTACAAGCTGTTCTTTCTTTGCAACTGACTTTATCTTATATAGACTAAATTCATTTGTGCCAATCACTGATCCTCCAACAAAACAAAATCCCCCATTGAACAATGGAATTTTAGCTGAAGTATGTAAATGCCCGCAAAGTACATGATTAAATTGAGTAGTCTCTTCTACTCCAATTTGTTGAAGTACTCCATAAAATTTAGCTGAACTCATACATATAGAGTAAAATGGAATTCCAGCAAATCCTCCATTTCCTTCGCCAGTAAGAATATCCCCATGGGTTATAAGGAACTTTGTATTCTTAATTTTCTTTACTATGAAAGCAGACTCAGGGACATTAATAAAAATCTTTGTATTCTTCTTTTGCTCTCGTAATAAGTCATAATACATTTGAAGTTGACGTCCAAGAATATACTCAAAGTTCATTTGTACTTTTTCTTTAAAGTAGGGTTTTCCTTGCAAAATTCTAGGATGATTTCCTACTATGACGTCAATATAAATATTATCAAAATGTTTTGATAACTCAGAAAGTTTAGATACAAAATATTTTTGAAAATAAAACAAAGACTCAACTTCATTCAAATCATTGTTACGAGCTAATTCTTGATGTATTCCTCCACAAAGTATATCTCCATTCATTTCTATATGTAAGTCTTTAACGATAATCTTTTTAGCATATTTTATAAGTTGGCTAAAAAGTTGATTTAATCTGTCAATAGCAACTTCTTTATTATATTCATTAGTATAATTTACTTGCTCTGGAATAACTCGTTCACCTAAATGGATATCGGATAAATTTAAAACAAAGTCTTTATTACTCTTTGTATTTTTACGAATAGCATCAATAGGATATGTAAACTCATGAGGCAAATATTCTTTATATAATTTAAGAAGTTTTTCTTCTGAAATACTTCGTCTAATCAGTTTATCTTTACTACTCTTAAGCTCTTGGTTTTCTTCTCGCAATAAACTAAGCTCCTTCTCAACTCTAAATTCATCAGAGTCAACATTAGCTTCTAATTTAAAATCCCCAAAATCAGTAAAATATTTTTCAAAGTCTGAACTACGTTTACTTTTTTGTCTATACCATTTTCTTGTAATTGATGTTTTTGCTTTTGGGTTCTGTAATTGATATTGTTTTGAGAGAATCTGAAGTTCTTGAATTAATTCGCTTTTATCTGCTACTTTTGCTGATTTTGGCATAAAGATAAAACTCCTCTTACTGGCATTAGTTACTAATAATTATTAGTAATTACGTATAATACATATATACAAAAGAGCCCAATAATTAGAAATTAAAAGTGCAATATTAGGAGTTTGACTTGAAAAGGTACTCTGAGATAACTAAAAGTGAAGAAATCTATAAATTAGCAAAATTGGATGAAGAATGCTATTGTTTAATAACTCCTACTGGAAGATTTCTTTATGAAGCAATAATAGATGTTGACCCTGAGGTAGAAACAATAATTCAAAAAGTTAAAGAAGTTAAAAATAAAATTTTCCAATGCACAAGTATAGATAGTATTATTTCTATGCTTAATAAACTTTTAGCTTCACGAAAAATAAAATTTGGATTTACTAGAGGACTTTTAAACGAATATATAGCTTATGGCGGATTTATTCCATCTACTCAAGAATTAACTTTTATTTTTACTTCAAAAATTCAAGACTTTATAGATAAAGATATTGACAAAAACGTAGAGTTTAAACAATTTTTAAATTCTTTACAAAGACCATTAGGGCACGAACTAATACATAGAGAACAGTTTTTAAAGGTAGCTTATGAAGAAAAAAGAAAAGAAATATTTAAAAAAAGTTCATCAATTAAAGATAAATATTATTCAAACAAGCATGAAATGATGAGTTATGCTTGGCAAATTATAAATGAATTTAGAATGAATGGAATAGAAGATTCAAGCATAAAAAAGATTTTAGCTACTAAAAGTGAAGTTAAACTAGAAATAGGTGGTCCAATATTAAAAGACTACCATAAATATTTCCCTGGTCAAGAAGTTCTTAAAGGACTATACAAATATATGTATATGTACTTAGACTAAATATTATGAAACGATATATACCCTTAACAGAAGAAATGCTTGATGGAGTAGTTCGTCCTATTTTTGACTCAAAGAAAGCTATTCAAGTATATCGAATTGAATCTCTTGCTGAAGTTAAAAAATTAGGGCCAGAACCTAGAGGGGCTATCACAATTGGCCAATTATATATGACAAAGACTAATTCTATGGTTCTTCATATGGATATTGTAGCTTTTTTAAGAAAATTTGAAGGCCTTAATCTACAAACTAACTTAAACCCAAAAGTCTCTATTCAATCTCTCAAAGATGTCCTATATATTCAAATGTATAAAGGTAAAGCTCTATTAGCAGAATCTTATGGAGCAGAAATAAGAATTATGTTAGAAGCATGGAATAATAAGAAGCAAATGACTAAGAAACAATTATATATGAAAAAATGTATTGAAAAACATTTAGAAGTTCTTAAGCAATTAAATATACCATTCGAATTAAGAGCAATATGAAGCGATATCAACAACTTAAAGAATCTTTTACTTCTGAATTATATAAAGAAATGTTAAAAGAAGTATTAAAATATCTCCCTAAAGAAGCTTTCAAAGGTATTTCTACATATAACTCAAAATTAGGTAGTCGAAATAACTTTGAAGTTACTATTCCAAAAAATAACATTTTTACTAAGGGCTTATATGTGCATGTAGGGTCTGCAGAAGACAAATATGAAGCAATGAGTAAAGCTCTTGAAAGTATAAGTAGAAGATTTGAAGAACCTGAAGAGTATGGTACAATTGAAGATTTAATAAAGTCAGGAAGTATATGATGAAACTATTTAAAGAACGATTTGCTGCTTATGCCCAAATATATGTTTATGACCTTTATTATAAAGATAGTCTGCTATGTACATTCTATACAAAAGATTCTCTTCTAATGTTTAAACGACAATTTGAAAAAACTCCATTGTACTATTATGGCACTATAGAAGATACTCATATGTCAGATCATCTTAGAGCTAAAAAACGAACAGCTTTTATAGAAACAGAAATTGATTTTGCTAAATTGTCAAAAATGACTAATGGAACTATTGAAACTATAAAATGAAACGATACAAAGAAATAAAAAAACCTGCAGAAACGAATGCTCTTAATAAACTAGAAATAATAAAGTTCTATCAAAAACTATCAACTAAGTCTATGCGGAAATTTAAAGGAGACTTTGATCGAAAAGAATTCGGAAGTCTTGATAAAATGTATATTATGCCCAGCAATGAGTTTTATGATATTGCACAAAATAACCAAACATTAGCTTTTTTTAGAGTAAGAGATTTTAGTATATATGTTAATGCTGACACAGTAAAAAATCCAGACTTTTCTGCTATTATGTTACATGAATTAGCTCATACAAGAAACTATCGATTATCAATAGAGGAGCTAATAAAAGAAATTGATGAAATGAAAGTAATTCTTGAAGAAGATAACTTTTGGGGTGGAGATGCTTATAGTCAAAAAGATAGTAGGTATGAACTACAAGAAACTCATTCTAATGTGTATGTGCGATTTAAAATGATGGGGCATACTTTATGAAACGATATATTCCTTTAAAAGAAGATGTCCAAAAAGATAATCTTACTTTCTTTAAAAATAAAGAAGACGATAAGCTTATTAGACTTTATCCAGAAGATGGTCTTACTGGCTTAGATAATACTCTACTTGCTACAGAGATTATAATAAAACTTTATAGTTCTTCTGAAAAAGAATTTAAAAAATTTACCTTTCCAATTCTTAAAGCAAAAATTTCTAATTATTGTATAAAATATAAGAAAAAAATTTACCCTGTATTATTTAATAAACGATATAAGTATTTATACATTGTTATTGAAAACGACTATGAAACGATATAAATCTCTACAAGAAGAGCAAGATGATATTAAAGTAGGTGACACCCTACTTACCGGCAAGTGGAAGAATAAGAAAGTAGTAGTGGCTGGTTTTGGAACTGATAAAAATAATCAGCCAACTGTTTTAACAGATAAAGGTGAAATTCCACTTTATAAATTCAGAATTCAGAAACTTATGGTAGAAAAATGAAAAGATATAAACCCTTAAACGAAAGTACTTATATACAGCCTAATAAAAAATTTAGGGGTTGGATAACTACAGAAGATAAGGTTATAGAAATTCCTAGAGGAGAAGAACATTGGGAATATATGAAGCCTTTTCGAAAGGAAAGAGATGCTCTTGATGCTGACTGGATTAGATTTTATACAATCAATGGAGATAATATTGCCCCTATAGGCTACTTAGAATTTGAAGTAAATGACTGGGATAACAAAACTTTTAGACGTGTTTACGACTTTTATATGAAACATTTAAAAGGAGATGAAAGACCAATAACAGTAAGTTGGCATGCTAAAACTAAATATTATAAACCAAATTTTAAATAAAGGAGCCCTAAATGCCAGAACGACCACGATTAAAAAAAGGAGATATTACATTACGAGAAATTTTAGACCTTTCATTAAAAGTATATAAAAATGATATAGATAATAAATTAATCCGTTCCAAACTAGATGTATCCTCTGCTAAAATAGTATATCGACGGAACATGTCATTTAACCAACAAACAAAACAATGGGAACAAACTGGTAGAGAAGCTAAAATTCAATTCCTTATTAAAACAATACCTGAGTCATATGTAGACAATAGTGGTATAAGAATCCATCAATACCCTGTTACTTTCCTTTTTAAATCGTTTGAACAAGGTCTTGATAGTCCTTTTCGTAGCCGGGTCGGTAGTCTTAAAAAACCTTTGTTTGGAAAAGCTAAAAAACACTTTATTAAAGATGCTAAGGATGAAAAAGAAGCAGATAAATTTCGGCAAGAAAATGCAAGGCTTACTGAAGAAAATAAAAAGTTGGGAAAACGAAATATTCTTAATGGAATACAACTTCAATTCTTTTATGATATGGAATTCGTATGGGAAATGTATGGGTTATTATGGGGCCCGAATTATGCTAAATGGGCTCCTAAGATTAAGAACCCAGAATTAATCCCTTATTTTTCAAAACATGAAATATTTATAATACTAAAAGTACTTGAACCTTTATTCCAAAAAATGCAAGGATTTATTAAAAATAGAGTCTTCCAAAATCTTGAGAAACCAGAAACAATTTTACGACAAGCTCAACAATTGAAAGACTCTATGCAACAAGAAGGTCAACCAATTAATCTACCTGGGGCTGGTGATTTAGGATTCTAATTTCCTATAAAATATATAAAACTACTTATATAATATAAAGCTAAACTGGCCAGACCCACAATTAAAAATAATAGTCCAATAGCTGTAAGTAATACAATTCCTTTCCACCACAAAATAGGGGCCCTTTTTAATTTTTCCCATCCATAACTACTCTCAACGCAGTCATCATATAGATATTCCTTTAACATCCCTAACCCTATAGGCAAAAAGATCAGGGCTATCCAAAACCCTATAACTCGTAAAATTCCATAATCCACAATAGTTCTCCTTAAGCTACTAATTTTGAAAATTGTTTTTTAAATGTTTGAAAATCAAGAAGTTCATACTTATCCCATACTACAAAAGCATGAGAATGAAATAGAATAGGAAGATTATTAGTCATTAAAACATTAGTTGGATATATAATTTCATCATACTTGTGATTAGTATTAAAAACACTATCAAGCAATTGTAAGTCTTTTCTGTATACATTTAAAATAATAAAGTCTTTTGTGTTCATTGCTTCTCCTTTGAGATACTATATACTTTAATATTGAGTTTATCAATTACTTCTTGGCAGTTTTTACAAGGATGAATATTCATCAACTCACCACTTTTATTTATTCTGCAAATAAAAATACTTTTAAGTTGTTTGCCATACTTTTTTATTAAAGCTATCTCGGCATGGACCCCGCCTCCTTTATGTAAAAATCGAAGTCTATTAGACGTACATCCAACAATTCTTCCCCTTTTATCAAGGCCAACAGCAGACACTCTAAATCGGCATATAGATTGTTTTGCTTTAGATTGTGCCAAGGTTATTATAGATTGTAAAGGGGCCATAGTTAATTTATATCAGAAAATAGAGTCGGTAGTTCTTCTTTAAATTCAGCAAGTAGTGGCTTCATAACTCTACACATGTCAGGATGAGCGGCCTCAGAAGTTCGTAATTGTAATAGATGTCTCCACTCACGGACATTTGCTTTCATAACAATTTCAGTCTTTATGTCATTTGGTAAAATTCCTCGAATAGCTTGTGCTGGATATGTAGATACTAATGTTAAATATACTTCCTCAATTTTATCCATTAGTTCAACCCATTGAATAACTGCTATAGAGTCTTCTACTGAAGCTGAGAACCAGTAGGGTTCGATAAATGTAAGTTCACCACCAAATTTTCCTTTTGAGTAATCACAGTACCGCGTACTTTCTTGTGCAAAAGAAGCAAGTCGATGACGAACAAGTTCATGAGTAAACCCACGATTATGAATAAATTTTACTGTTATATCAGCAAACTCAATCATGGCTTCATGACCACGCTTAATAAGATTTTGAGTAAAAATTATTGCAGAAAGATCTGTAATTTTATCTTCAGATTTATAACATGTTCTTCCAGCACTTTCAATTTGTGTTAATAAAGCTTTTTCAGTTATGTCTGTTAAAATTTCATATGAAGGTTTTATAACTCGCATAATAAACTCCTATTAGTCTTTTAATAAATGAGTATCAACTATAACACAATCATAATGCTTACAATTAAAACAATCATCATCGCAAACTTTAAGTAAAGCATGTATGCATACTCTGTTTTTACAAACAGTTGCACTATACTTATTTTCTTCAGTAAGTTCAATACCACAGAATTTGCATTTTGAAGTTTCCATATTAGTTAACCGATTTAATTTTTTCTTCCTTTATAAATTTTTCATTTATAGTTATTAGACCATTTTTATCAAGAGTAACTCCATCTTGAATTTCACCTCTAAAGCTATCTAATAAATAATAAACTACCCTACGCTTATTTGTTTGATCCAATATTTTTTGATTTCCTTTCATATTGAAGTCACCGTAATACCTCCTCTAAATTAGTAACTATATTATCTATTTCTTCTTTAGTATACTTCATTAGATTTTAATATAGCATATACATAAATGTAAATACTTACAAAAGAAATAACATATTTCGTCTGAAAATAAAATCCCAATAGCAATAGCAGAACCATAAAATAAAAAATTTTTCAACATAATTCTTACTCCATTGTCATAAAGTTTTTAACTCGTTCGCTTTTATAAATCCACGGATTATACCATAGCTCAGTTTTTCCTATTAATGAATGAACCATCTTTTCCCAAACAATAGCCATATATAAAATTTCAACATCTTCTTTTGGCCAACCATAAACCCATTCATCATCAATAGTAATAGTAGCTATCTTTTGGCCATTGTGATTTACATTAACTTGTTTTAAACTCATAATATTTTAGTGAATTGACTTATAATAATTTTCACATTTTGGTTGAATACAACCAAGTTTTTTCAAACCAAACCAAGAAGTTTTAATACTTGAATGGCATTTATCACATCGATAAAATTCACCATCTTGAATTATTACAGTTAATGGTGGTTTAGGTGGCAATGGTAGCGGTTTCTTTGTCATAGTTTAATCTTCTTTTTTATAGGATATTTTCGTGTTTCAAATTTAAATTCACATAAATCTTTAATTTCTTTAGTGTTTATTCGAATATTGTTCTCTTAGATTTTTTTTCAAAAGTTAAACAAATAGAAAGCTGCCAAAAAGATATAGCTATAAGTAAACTATAAATAATATCATACTTATGAAATGCTATACCAAGAAAAGTATTACTATAATGTAACCAAATAGTAAGTATTCCCAATTTTAATAATCTTTTTCCAGATTTAAAATTACTCATACACACTCCTTACAATAAGAAATACCTTTACCTACATTTTTTAATTCAGTAAGAGGAACAAGTTTACCACACTTAGAACAAATACCAGTATATTCTTCTAACTTAGGTCTTTCTTGTCCTTGTCTCCATAAAGAGCAATTCAAACCTTCTTCATCAGAAAAAGATTTCTTTTTACCATAATCTCCATTAGGATGGAAACAATGATAGATACCTATAAAAGTACAATTATTACAATGCTTTATTTGTTCCATCTAGTTAATTCTTCTACTTAATGTAGAACCCAATTCTCGTAATTTAATGAATATATGATCAGTAAGAATATTATTACAAGTTTTACATAACATCAATTCTTGTTTATTAACTTTAAGCTCATAATATCCCATATCATCAATAAGATCTTTTCCGCAACCATCACAAGTATATGTTATTATTCTTGCCATTTATAACTCCTAATCACAAAAACTTCTATGGCAATAAGGGCAACCAGTTATAAGCTCTTTATCCAGGAGCTCTTGACATTGTATAAGAATATCTTTTTTGCAATTATAACAATACCCATCTGGCGGCATAAAGAAAGGCAAATTCTTTGTTTTACAATAATCTACTTGTTTTTGAATTAGTTCTTTACGGTCCATTTTAATTACTCCTTTGATATAATAATACAAAAACAACCTGAAAAAATAACATCTTTTTTACTAATATATAAAGGTAATTATATGGGTGGGTTTATAAACAGTTCAGGAATACAGCTTTTAGACGAATTTGGAAATCCATATGGTCTAAAACAAGTTGATGGAAAAATTAGAGTGTCAGCTATGCCATATCTATATGATATTGCTGAAGGCAATGTAGCAAACCACACTCCATGGGCTAAAATTGGCTATAGTGTATCTACAACTGGTCAAACTACAATGTGGAATCCCGGCACTGAATATGTATGGCCTACTATTGGACAACAATTAGATGTAGTAAGTACAGATAATACAAATGATATTGCTGGAGGTGCTGGAGCTTTAACTGTCCGTATCGGATATCTTACAATTGCAGGGCTTGAGAAAACTGAAGTAGTAACGTTAACAGGGACTACTGTTGCTCATACAGTAGCTACAGATATTTATCGAATAAATTCATTTAGAGTAGCTTCAACAGGAGCAAGTGGAAAAGCTGCTGGAACAATATCATTACAACGAATATCTCCAAATGGAGCAACTAAATTTGCTCAAATAGCTCTTGGGTACACTAGAGCACGGGGATGTTTTTATACAGTACCAGCAGGAAAAAATTTATACATATCATCTATAGCATTTTCGGCAGGATATACTACTGCAGGTAAATATGTTAGATTTACTACTCAGGCCACATATGATAATATTACATTAACAGCGCTAACACCTGGAGTATTTTTTATGGCATATAATGAAGTAGTCTTGATTGATGGTGCATACACTAGAGCATTAGAAATACCAACAAAATTGCCTGCAGGAACTGACCTTAAAGTTTCTGTTATTGGTGAAGCTAGTATTTTTTGTACTTGTTCATTACGAGGCTGGTTAGAAACAGCTTAACTTGCTTTCTTTAATATACAAAGAATTCCGTTATCGCCTTCTACATAATACTTAGGTAATTTTTCTATAGCAACTAATTTATATTCTAAACTATGAAGAGAAGCTATTAATTTCTTAAAAGAATTATTAGAAGTTCGAGCATGAAATACAACCCATTGTGGTAACTCAGACAGAGCAGTAAGCATTGAAACAGTTCCACCATTTACTAAAGAAACGATGTCTTCAATATACCACCTATCTTCACTGATACTAAACTTATCAAAATCAGCTTCAGTAAAGTCTTCATATGGGGTTAATAATTCTTTTTGAATACCTAAGTCTTTATTACAATATTTATTTAATATCATAAAAGCTTTACATTTGTTTCCCTCATATATAGAGCACACTTTTGTATCGTTTTTAAAACAATCACAAAAATCTGTATAGGTCATTTGAAAATCACAAATTTTTTCAAGTTGATATAAGCTCTTTATTTGAGTTCTTCGCCTACTAGTCATGCTATTTCGTTTTCTTTAATGAATTTAGATAATCAGAATTAAGGTGTCTATAATTAATCAACTCATTTGGAATTGAGAAAAATTTATTATCTTTTTTAACACTAACTGAAGTTTCATAATCTAAACTAGAAAAATCCCAAGTTTCGTCATATTCTTCTAAAAGCTTTGCCATTTTATATTGCCACTTATCAGGCATTTTATGCATTAAACTACGAGGAATTGTTAGCCAACTAGCTCGAGTAAATCCAAACCAGAGCCAAAGCCTTTGATATCCTTTATCATGCTTACTATGCCATCGAAGTCGAAGAAAATGATACAACTTTATAAGTCCTATAAAGAAACTTACTACTAAAATTCCAAACACAAGACTTTCAAGTGCTATCATTTAATTGCCTCAACAGGAATTATTTCTGAGCCATCTTTTAGTATAATTTTCTTTAATAAACATTTCTTTGAAAAATATCCTTTATTCCAAACCTTCATATTTAATTCTACTTCTGACCCCAAAACACAAAACCCAAACCCCTCTTCAAAATCAGTAGATAGGCAAGGGCATCTATCACATAAAGTTTTTTTATTTTTAAAACCAAATAATTGTAGTAGTCTCTTCCATTTCATTAAGTATTCAACCATCGATAAAAAGTCCATATTAAAAATACTACAATACAGAATATAAGAAAACTTATTCCTAAAATACTGTATAATACAATTGTTAATATCATTTTTTAACCTTTATAATTAACTATTTAAAGATTTAACAAAATTCTCTGAGCTTACCAGTAATAAACAAATTCCACATATAAATCCAGCACAACTTAAAATTAAAGAAGGCCAATAAACCCAGTCATTACTAATATGTATTATATAAGCTGAAAGAAATGGAGTTCCTACTGTTAACATAAATCCAAGTAAAGCCAAAACTCCCCATAATATTATTTTATTTTTCATTATCATATTCCTTTATAATAGAATGATCAGTGATTATTTCACCACATTCAACACAACTTACTTCTGCTGTCCTACGAATAGAAATAATATGATTTGTATCCCTACCACATCTTAAACAATATCTCATCTGCTCATATAAAGACATGTTTTTGCTCCTCTGTACTTAAATGACGGCTAAGACATTTAGGGCAATGATTAAATTTTTGTAAAGAAGTCCAATGATGACCACATTGTTTACAATAATATCTAATATAATTCATATGTTTTTCCTAAACTAAAAATAATATTATAATAATTGCTATTAATAAACCCAACATAAACATACCTATATGATTTGCAGGATCTATTTTCATTTACAAGTAAGCCATATCAATAACAAAATAACTATAAGCCAAAACCCTTTATCATATAAAAGCATACTCCATGCTTGAGTTATTGTTATATTTGAGTTAAAAATTCGTTTAAATGAACTAAAAGGTTTTGATAGTTTCATTTGTTGTCATCAATTTCCTTTAACTTCTTATCTTGAAGTCTTTCAGCTCGCATACGGTCTAATGATTTTTGACTTAATAACTGAGTCTCTTCAGTGGCATCTGTACCCCATTCAGCTACCCTACCACCACGAAGATATTGAAACGATTTTCTAATTGTCATTGCTTTTTCCTTTAATAATATATACAAATCTATTAAAAAATAAATACTAATTTTTAGGGTATTTAGATGTTTCGTCAATAACTTCTTTTTTAATTTTTTGAAATTTTGGTTTATAATATTTGAAATTATTATCCATGCATTGTAACTCATGAGGAAATCTCATACAGCCATTATAAGCAATTCTTAGAAACTTTTCACAATCAGTTTTTCTGCAAATCATTATTCTTCACCTGCTAAACTTTCTCGTAGTTGTTTAAGCCACTTATTACGAGAAGCTACACGATCAACTTCTTCTTGATATTCAGCTTTATGATAGTCTAGATCTCGCAAAATCTGTTTTAATTCTTTATTAGCCCATTCAGTTCCTGTTGTAGGTACAGGCTTTTCAGGAGAATAGCAATCATATTTTATAGAATCTGTAATTTGTTGAATCATAAAATTTTTTAATTTTACATGATCTGCTGAAGGTACATTCCATTTTTTTACTTTATCGAGCATTACAAGATATTGATCTTCTAAAAGAACTTTCTTTTTAACAGCTTCTTGATAAGAAGCTAATTTATCTTTAAACTCTTCTTCAGCTTTTTTATTATAATCTTCAGAAGTTAACTTTTTAAATTCTAGTAACTTTTTAGAAGCTTCTTCAAGTCGTTCAAGATGATATGTAGAAACTGGAAACTCTTCTGGTATTTCTTGGTCAGAAGAATCATCTCTCATAGTTACACAAGACCCAAAAGCTCTTGCACAACCCATAACAAATTTTTTAAAACTTATACCATCTTTAATAGCATATGTATACCCTGTAGGCATAATAACTCTCCTTATTTAAGAAATAATTTTGAACAAATTTGTGAAGTTATATACCCCTGTAAATAAGCATAAATTTCTTCACTATCAGGACAAAATCTAAACTCAGCAAATCTAGCAATTTCAAAAACTACATGTAAAGACTCATGAGCAATAAGATCATATGATAGTCTATTGTGAGGTAGTTCAGTCCTAAAATCAATAATACATTCTTGAAATCGTTCGTCTTTTACTATATGAGTAGTAGCAAAATTAATTAAATCACGTTCTACTTTTATATTAAAGACTTTCATTGCATAACTTAAAAATCTCTTATCACTTACACAATGTAAAATATGCAATTTGTACCCAAATGGCTCAATATTAATAATAAATGTTTTTGACATTTGGGTACACTATCTCTTAATTATTAGTATTTTTAATTAAGGGATGATTACAATATCAACTCGACGATTTAGTTGTTTATTAACTTCAGAGTCATTTGGCTTAATAGGCCTATATTTAGAATGCCCTATAGCTGATAATCGTTTTGGTTCTATATATTGTTCTAAATATCTAACTACAGACACAGCCCGTTGTACTGAAAGCTCCCAATTATCTCTAACCCATGAATTAGCTATAATATTAACATCATCCGTATTGCCTTCTACAAATATTGAATTATTACTAAATTCAGCTAAATTCTTAGCTAACTTTGAAAGTAGGTCAATAGCCTCTTTACTTAATGTAGCTGACCCAGACTCAAAGCAAATTTTATCATCAATATTAAGCACAATTCGATTATCATACTGCTTAATGATTATTTTACCAGCTTGAATTTCTTTTTTAAACTTCTCTTCTAAATCTACAAACTGCACTGATAACTTACTTAACTCGATAATAGTAGTATTCAATTCTTGCTTTAATTGCATTTTTTGAGACTTAAGCCTTTGACATTCAAGCTCTAAAGCAGTCGTATCATTAGTATACTTCTCTATTGATACACACCCAATTGAAGCAAGCAAACCAGTAAGCACACAACAAATAAACAGTTTTCTCATTTTTTACTCCTTTTACATTCTTTCCAATTAAATTTTTCTTCATATTCATGTTCATAATAAGCTAAATACTTTTGTAATTTTAAAGCTTCCTTAGCAAAACTTTCTTGACAATTCTCAATGGGATCTTTACTTCTAAAGCAATTAGCTTCAAGTTTTTGATATCGTTTATGTGAAGTACAAATTAGTGTAGTTATATAATCATGATCTCTTTTAATCTGCTCTTTATGAGCTTGTATAAGTGAGCACCCACTAAACAAAGTTATAAAGATAAAAAAGCTTAGTTTTTTCATTTAACAAATTCCACTAATTTTCCAGCTTGCAGAGTACCAGGTACAGGAATCATTTCATTATGGTTAAAATCAATTTCCTTTATTTGATAATCTTTTTTACATTTGCTAATAAAGGCATATAAGGTAGAAGGAACAGTATCTTTTTTAATCATAAAATGATACCCAGACTTTGTTTGTATTTTATAGTATTCAGCTTTATAATTATTAAGAAAATTGGCCAAATAAGAAATATCAAACTGCCCTGAAATATCTAAAAGTAACTCTGTAGCAAATAAGTCAATGTCAATATCAATAAAAACTTTTCTAGCTCTTGATTTCTGAATACAATTCATCAAAACCCTATTTACCCGTTTAATACCTTCAAAATTAGGGTCTTTACCACTCATATATGCAGAAGTAATAAACCCAATTTCTTTATTCATTTCATTTGTAAACATTTGATATGCTTTAATCATAGAAGAAGGATTAATATTAATATATACTACAAGGCATTTTTCAGGAACATCTTTTCCATTATTAGTCTTTCTATATTGCAAAGAAGCTCGTAATTTTCTCATAGCATAATAAAGACCTTCTTTGTCTCTTGCTATTTCCCTAGAAAACATTTCCGTTCTACCTAAAGAAAATTCTATTCTTTCTTCTGCAGTTAAATATTTGTTTCTGGCTGATAATGAGGTAAAATATACTTCATCTTTTTCAAGATCCGGTAGTATTTCTATAAATTTATCAAATTGAGTTTTATCTACTATCATTTTACAGGCCCTGGTATAATATTACCGCATTTAGAACAATAAAGATAAAATGTTTCATACTCTTCAGAGGCCATATTTAAATCAGATCTTATTATTTTATTCTTTAAAATTACTGGAACATAATTATGCTTACAAACTAACATTACAACCCTCCAATAGTTTATTCAGGCCAAGGATGAAATCCACGTCTTTTATTTGCAGGAGATCCTAAAGCTGAACCGCCTCCTAGCTTTCTATGAATAGAAGGTTGTAAAGACTGAGTAAGATTTTTTATATCTTGTTCAACTTTAGCCAATCTGTCTTCTAACTCTTTAATTTTATCAGCTGTTATAATGTCCATAATTACTAATAATTCCAAAGCCTATTCGCAAACTTTATAGTATCTCTTCTAACTTTATCAGCTTTCTTCCATTGTAATAGTCTATTTACAATTTTACCAGCATATTTAGCTCGTTCCTCACATCCAAAAGCGTTACCCCACTTTTCATATAAGCCAACATGATTATGGGTTACATAGCATTTATATAAAGGGCATTTAACTCCAACTTTATTTTTACAAATTCTAATTCCATGCCTATTAAAATTAGAAAAGATTTCGCATAAAGGACATTCAGCTTCTAAGTTTCTTATTGTAGAATATAAGTAATCAGGAAGTTCATCTTTAGTATTTATTTCAGGATGATCCCTTAAATACGTCCAGACCTTTAATGTATGATTTACAGCAGTTAGTAAAGATTGTTTTCTCATATTATTTCTCCTTAGTTACTATAACAAAATAATTATCACTATTAAACTCATTGGGAACAACTTCATGCTTTACAGTGTACCCAGCTGTAAGAAGAATACGGCTTAATTTAGCGCGATCTTCAAAATCGTTAATAAGAAGTTTTATAACTGTAGCTTCAATTTTTAATCCATTACTTTTTGTGTTAGCTAAATAATATCCTTCAGCTTCAGTATTATCTAACCATTTAAGAGCTTCTTCAACGATAATTTGAGCTGCAGTTCCAGAAAGCCAACTTTGATTTAAATACCGTTTAATCTGTTTTAGATCAGTAAAAAAATTAGAATTCATATCGACTTGAACCATAAACTTAACTCCTTATTAATTTAATCTCGGGGTTCTTTTGAATATATATCTTGTAAATGTTTCGGGAAGAACCATTCTAGTTCTTGTTCAATATAAGGAAGTTTTATATCAATCGAATTTTTAACATAGTCAGTAATTAAAACACTACCGCAAAGTGAACAATAATAAGCATACCCAGTATCATCAATACCAGATATTATCAAATTCATTAGTTTTCCACACTTACATAACATTTAAGCCTTCTTATATAGATATTATCATCCTATAGTTTAATGTGCAACTGGGATGATCTGGTAACTTACAGAATGCCTTGTAGAAATATATATACAAATCTACACTGAAAAATAATCTATTATTCTGAGATTTGGCACCATTTATAATAGATATATACTACAATAAGACCTACAATTACTAAAGTCCCAGCTCCAATTGTCCAATATAATATCCCAATGGGAGAATAAAGCATTAGAGTAGCAGAATTAGAAATTTTAACTATACCTTTGCCAACAAAATACGGGGTAAAAATATATCCAAGCACTATTAAAAGGTCATAAAAAATTACTTTAAATAACGTTAATACTCTTATTTCACTTCTCCTCATTACTATCTCATAAAAGCTTGTACTTGCCGTTCTAACCATTCAACATATTCTTTAGTATAATTACCAAATTTATTTCTAGTCTTCTTTTTAGTTTTTTCAGTAAACCATTCTTCTAGATTGCTCATGCAATTTGCTCTCCAGTTTTCCATATAAATAATTTTAAGAGCTTTGACACTTTAACTCTTTCTAATTATTATAGGATTCTCATGCGTATATCTAATAAACTTAAATGCTCTTTCTAAAGCTTTTTTAAATTGTTCAGCTTCTTGTTTAGTATTAAAAGCTTTTGCTTCTTTTTGTAAATCTGTGTGAAAATTGCCGTTTCTTCCATACCATTCCACAATAAATACAGAACCGCCTTTAAAAAGTTGATCTTCAAATTTGTTGATATGCCGGATAAATAACATGAGATTTCTCCTTTCCTTTGCGTTTTTTATCTTTCTTTATTGTTCTTAATGCTCGCATTTGTTGAATTGAACGAAAAGTAATTTCTTCAATATTCTTAGTTTTTACATCGTCAAATCCATGGTACTTACCAAAACCTATAATCATTTCTTTTTCTCCTTTGGCCTTGTTCTAAAACCGTATTTAAGATCAAATCCTTGTTTAATAATTTTATCTTTATCTTTAAGTTCGATCATTTCATTAGAGTTTATACCAAGTACACCACTTATGTATTGATAGATTTCTTGATAAGCAGTGTATGAATCTTTAATCTTATAAAAATTTATATGAGACAAATTACTATTTAATATAACAACAGGTTCATTAGAGACTTTTGAAATTTCTCCTGCAACAAAAATTGGCACTTTATATGTAGTAAACAGACTCTGATACTTTGAATAGTCTGAATTTAAAAAATTAACTACTCTTTCTTCTTCAGCATGATCCCATGTATATTTGCTAGGAACTATGCCTAATAATTTTTGTATATCGCCTTTTTTAAAATTATTTTTATAAAATAGATGTATTACTGGTTTTAAATCACTTGTTTCATATACTACTATAGGGTATAATTTTCCACAAAATCCTACAAGTAAATATGATGCACTAAGTAAAACTTCATTGAAAAGGCTTTGTCTTATTCTCCAAGAATAATGTCTATTACCAATATCATGGCCTTCATCATAAAATCTATAATTTTTAGGAGTAAGAACTAAAGGTATTTCTTGGGTTTTTCGAATATAGACACATTCTTTGTCTATACCCATTCCCTGGATAACATCATAGTAATCATGGAAGTTAGATATTATTCTCATAAATATTCCCTATAACTTCAATTTTATAATTATAAATATCTTCTGAGCATAAGTTATAACTACCATTTTCAAATTCAACTACTTCAGGCCGCTCGGGTTCCCAATAATCCCCCTCATAATGAGCACCAATTTTTATAATATCTCCCTCATAAATCTCTTTACCCTTACTATCTTGCAGTCCAGTATATTGAGTAATCTCAATATCATTAAAGTTTTCAAGTCTATATTGCCCCAACATGTTAAAGACGGTGACTTCGCCTATGATGTGAAATGGGTTTTCATTTGTATGAAAAATCCATTGCTTTTTACTTTTATCCCAAGCCCTAAACTTTAATACTCTCATTACTAACTCCAAGGGTTAACTTTATATTGCTTTACAATCTTTAAAAAAGCTTCTGCATTACCTTTAGCATCGTCAACAGGGTTATGAGTATGTTTAGTATCACGAAGATGCTTAAAATTCTTATACATATCTTGAACAATTCCTTTATAAAAACTACCTAAGTTAAATGAACTATGGCCAAATAGGTTTGATCCTAAAAACCTATGAAAATAATAACAAGTAAACATCCAATCAAAACCATTATTATCTGATAAAAACATGGGGCGACTTTCAAAGTTAACTTGCTGTATCCATGTAGCAAAATTTTGCATCGCAATCATAGGGTCTGTATAAACCAACGTTTCTTCACGTGTACAATTAAAAGAATGTAAAGCATCTTCTTTATAATTATCAGAAATAGGATTTAAATTTGTATAAAAAGTAGAATCAAGTTTTCCTTCTTTATCAATAAGAACAGCCCCCAACTGTACCATAGAGTATTCGCCTGGTATTGGGCCATCTGCTTCTATATCAACTGAAAACCACATATTAATACTCCTGCTTTAATCTAATTTTAGGTTTATTAGTTTTATAGATACTTTGTTGTATGATAGGTTGAGCAGCAATATTTTTTATATCAGGAATATATTTAAAATTAGAAACAATATCCAAACCCAAAATCATTGTTGGCCATCCAATACAGTCAAGTAGTTTAGACTCAGTTTTAATTGGCAATACTTTAGGAATTAAACTCTTTAAAAGATCATTAGCGAGCCTATATTCACGTTCAGTTATTTTTTCTATTTGATGGCTCATACAATACCAATGCTTCTGATCTCCAAAAGAACTTATTTCTAAAGAATTACGGCTATGATCATCTACAATAATTCCAACAGTCCCAATACGACGACCAACACAAGAAATATTTTTTACATAATCTCCAGTTTTAAAAATTGGAGAACTATATAGTTGAATTGAAGTAATAGGAAAATTATGGTCAGGAAATTCTCCTAAAAATTCTTTAGCTTGAAATAAAGAGCTATGACAACCTGCGTATTTATGAAAAGTGCATACATCACCTTCCTTTACTAAAGGACCACCAATAACACTATGGCCCCAACTCGCTGTAAAAATAATTTTATCACCTTTTTTAAATATAGGTTGAGGGGTACATTTTTTAATTTTAGATATATGGATAGGATTATTAGGAAACTCTTTAAGATAAATAATACTAGAATTCATATCATAACGATCAAAAGTTAGTTTTTGGTCTTTTTCAACACTGATGGTTGGGTTAGTGTTAGGAGCGATAAATTCAACTAAATCACCTTTTTCAAATATACCACATTCTGACAAATCTTCTTCAACTTTCTTTAAAGATTCTGGTGCATAATAAAACCAACGATTAATTTCTTTAAAATAAACTTTTAAATTAATAGCACTAGTACTAGTACTACTAGTTACGCACTGTTGTACTACTCCGATTTGCCCGATAGTTATATCCATATCAGAAATCCATGGAAAAACGTTAACATCTAATATTTGAACTTTATCACCTATTTGAAATTCTGAAGTATGCCTTATTGTACCCGGTCTTGAAACTAATTTAACCGAATACTCACCAAACCGATAAACTTTATCTAATTTTACAATAACTAGTCTTTCATTAGTTGTACTATTATTCCCTTTTTTAATTTCAAGTATGGGACCTTTAAGACCAACACATTCTTTATGCATTGCTCGAGGACGGATTTCAACTATATCTCCTACTTGAACAATTGCACTAGATTTTTTATTACTCATAAATAACTTCTTCTCCTTAATTGATTAGTATCATATTATATACAAAACCAAAAGCTTTTTATAACTATTTTTCTAAGTAACCTTACTACACACCCCATATGATATGTTTTCATTTTTCCATTACCATTTCTATAAGGTAATTCAATAAGCCAGTCATTAGGATTTTCAGATAAAGAGTTTATTTCATTATAGCATATATTGCAAACTACTTGTTTTATAGTGGTTTAAGCTCCTTAGTAATTAAGTCTATTCTCTCTGATAAATCTGGCCCTATAGCTAAACAAGTTATAGTTGGTTTATTTACTTTGCCGGTTCCATTACAATTTTTACATTCAATAGGCATACCATAACCATTATGAAAAGACCCCTTACCTTCACAATCAAGGCATGTCTCTTTAAATTCTGTATTACCGTTATCAGTAATAATAGCATTAATTATACCAACTTCTTCAGCTTGTTTTTGTAAGGAAAGAAGACTCTCTAATGAATCAACTCCAACAACTATTTTAGCAAAAGAACCTTCCATCCATTCTAACATTGGATCATTTTTACCAAAAAGTAATTGCTTCTTAATTAAAGGAGTCATTATATACCCAGAACATTTTTTCTGTTGTTCGTCTAATTGAAACACAGGAAGTTCATTTTCTTCTGTACTCATTTTATCAAAAAACACTTTCATTGAAGCATGAGCACCTTGAGCAATCATTTTGCCCTTTCTCATGTTAAGATCAGTACGCATTATAATGACTTGCTTTGTAGTGTACATTGTAGGTTACTCACCGAAATATTTGTATTTATATTATATCCTAAATTATTCTCACCTTTAACAGAAACAAATTCAATAAAATGTGGGCCCTTTATGCCATAAATGTAAAGTACAGCATCATCTGGGATATCTTCTAATTCTTTAATAAGTTCTCTTTTAGTTAAAAACATTAAATTATTCTCCTACAAAACCCAAACCAATTACCTCTGCTTTTTCTATTATATACAAAATGTAAGTTAAACTAAACCATTTTAAAAACCAAAGAGGGAATTTCTTAAGTTTATTTCGGCCTACTACCTTAAATAGAATCTTATGACTTAAAGGTTGTTTAAACCTTTTTGTCTCAATAAGTATTTTCGAGTTATTAGCCACTTAGAAACTTCCTAATTATCGTCTTGTAGACCAAGCAGTTACTATATTGCTTTTATTTATTTGAAATACAATATGTTTGTACTTATAAGAGTTAAAGCAGAATTCCTTATCAACATCTAATGTATAACATTTTAAATCTTTCTCAAGCCCAAACATATAGATGTCAAAATCAATATATTTATAATAAGCATTACCTTCATTGGGGTCTATATATGATATGTTATAATTAGATCCAAAAGTCAGTATTACTCTATCTATAGATTCTCCAATAAAACTATCCATAACTTGTTTAAATTGTTGGGGACTTGAATCAGAACAACAACCACAATAAAATAATGTAAAAACTAAAAGAAACAATACTTTTTTCATTATTCATCTCCTGTTATTAACCATTTTCAAATAACCATTTAGGATTATCATCAATCCATAAGTCGGGTTTTATACCAAATTTTAATAACCAAGGCAATTTGGCCTGCCTTCCAGTATAAAAAACTGAAATATTTTTCTTATAAAATGTTCTTAAACCAGCATCTTCTTCAGATTCACATCTCATAGTTGCTACAATAACTCTATACCCTAAAGCTTGAGATTTTTCAATAATCATATCAAACAACTCAGGGAATTCAGTATAACTACCATCATAATCTAAGCATATTATTTTCATATTACCTCTCATAAATTCACTGGGCTGATATTTTAAGTTAGTCTAAAGAAACACTTCCATGACACATTTCACTTTGCCAGCTTGACTTATACTCATCTTTATAATTGTACCCAATTGTATTTTTTATGAAAAAAGTATATAGTCTCATAATAAAACTTTTAGGTTTTATTATAGCATAAATCTCTCTACCATAATCTATAAATTCTTTATCTAATTTACGAAGTTCTTTTAAACTATTAATTAAAACTGTTTTTGGTTCAAACTCCAAACAGCCTCTATATTCTCTACCCGGTTTATCTGCTATAAGATCATCACAAAGAGCTGAATTTGCACAGTAATCGTGGCATATATGTTTCTTCTGCTTTTCTAATTCAATAGACTCATATAATTCTTTCTCTTTGAGTTCTTTGATCTGAAACTTATTCATATAAAATTTCTCCTAATAAGCTAATAAAAAAGACTATATAGGGTTAAGCACTCAACAGAGCCAATCAAGCACACTTCTAGGAAGCATTAACCCCAAGCGATTGGAACTTTATATAGTCTTATGCTCTGTGAGCTAGACTCGAACTAGCGACCCTTTGATTAACAGTCAAATGCTCTACCAACTGAGCTATCACAGAATATTGGGGGTGACTGGGATTCGAACCCAGAACTTTGCCTTTGTGAGGTAATGTTTTATCCAATAAACTATCTCCCCCGAAATAATTACTGGGTCACTCTCCCAGCAGATTCTTTATTGACGTTGGACTTGAATGGGGCACGATTCGAACGTGCGTTTTAATAGCAGGTGGTGATTTAATAATTTTCCCCACTATATGCGATTGACCTCTCCGCCACCCATTCTAATGCCAGTACTTTCCTGGCTGTCAGATTTTATGAGGGTTTAATCAGTTATCTCTGAAAATACCAGCCCTACATTCTGTCAAGGTCTTTTGCTATCCTTGAGCTTCGGTACCTAAAGAGCATTGAAATTAGGCAGGATTCGAACCTGCTTACACCGTCGTGTATGGGTTTTGATCTTTTCGGGTCCTTTGATCGTCATCGTTGGATTGCCCGTTTCCCATTGTGTCTGCCAAATTCCACCACTAATTTCACTTTGGATTGTATGAGAGTCGAACTCATCTGTACTTCTATCCCTCGATAAAACAACCCTTTAATAAATAACCTAGACATTTTCTATAATAAATGTCTAGGTTATTGTTTTAAAATTTTAAAACTTTCCTCAGTCCTCAGTATCAACAATCTTCATTTCTTTTCCAAACATAATAGCATACTCAGTTTTAATTATGTCTTGAATAGATTTGCACTGGTCAATATACTGAGCCTGTTCAATAAGATTATTAATATCAAACTTGTCAAAATTTGAACGAAGTTCTGTAAGAGACTTTTCTTTATCAAGAATCTTACTTGCAGCGTCATCATATGCAGCTTGATATTTAGTCTTAAGTCCCCGTTTCACCATTGGCCTCTTAGCAGCATCAAGAACTGCTTGACCCATTCCATATACTTTGTCGAAAAAACCTTCACTCATACTATCATCTCCTTTATTAGATTTATTTTTTATGCTTTTAGAAGTTTGTAAAAACCCTATATCATCGTCATTTGATAAAAATAAAGCTGCATAATGCATTCTAATATCTGGCCCTTGTTTACAAAGTTTTAAAGATATAGGGCAGTTAATGTCACACATTAAACTTACACAAGTTTTACCATTAGAATTTAGTATATCTTCAAGACCAGCTTTTATTTTTTCATTCATACTATACTTTTAATATGTTTGTTTTAATTTAATTTTCGGCAATATAAATAAACTGCTTTTAAGTAATATAACCTTTGAAGGTTCTAAAACTGCTTGTATATCAAAACCTGTAGTTGATAATAACGGCAAACCAAGTTGTTCACTATATATTCGTCGAGCTTCTCTTAAACGAAGTATTGGGCCTTCAATGCAAAAACTTTTTAAAGGGCAAGTTTCAATTGTACAAAATCTCCCTGGAGCTTTACAATTTATACCTTTACTATCAATAATACTTTTAAGAATTTCTACAGGAAAGGCTTTTTCAATTTTCTTTTGATTAGCTAATAATTCTTTAGCTTTTTGTATTCTAGCTTTAGGCCCATATCTACAATTATCTGGAGTTATAGGGCACTTATGGCAAATTAATTTTTCACAAGTTGTGCCATTAGAAGCTATAATGTCTTCAAGACCTTTTATTATTTCTTCATTCATAAGTAGCTCCTAATAAACTTGTTTTAGTTTTATTTTTGGCTTATTTATATTATACAAATCTGATCGTAAAAATGAACTTTTTTCTATACAACCACTTTTAAATGTCGGTCCACTTACTAGTTCCTGATATCCAGAATTCTTCCAATCATTAGATAGTTTCATATCATAGAAAGGTACAGAATCCTCTGGTATAGTAAGAATCATATTTGGATATATAATCCATTTATCAATTCCTTGTTTCTCATTGGGACTTAGCTCTCGGCCAAAAAGATAATCCATACTATTAAAAGTAGTCCAGTCAATTTCTATTCTCCAATTGGGTCCAAATTCTTTTTCAAATTCTTCTTTAGTTTTAATTCGATATCGTTTAGTTTTGGGGGCATATTGAGAAAAATTATTACAGTGTTGACAACCCTCATTTAAACTCTGCTGCCATTTACAATCTGTTTTTATGCACCCTCTTTGTTCAAAGCCCTTGTAATTATTTTCAAGGCAAAAGGCAGCATATCCTTTATCTTTATTGCAGAAGTTTTCAGTTTTTTCATTATAATATTTACAAAAAACTCTATCACAAAGATTTTCATTATATAGTCTTTTAAAGCTTACAATGTCTTTATTCAAAGTGGCTATTTTATCATTAAATTTTTGATACCCAAACATCGTATTCTCCTCAAAATTAGTATAAATATAATACAAAACTAATAAGAATAAATAACTATTTTATTGAAACTAAAGATCAATAATAAAAGCATGCCCACAATAAGGGCATTCTACCATATTCCAAGACACTCTTTGCCCTAGTGCATTATAAAATACTGGTTCATAAGAAAACTCTTTATGGCATGAATGACAATGTGTATTATTAATTATAGAGTCTTTCTTATGAAACCAATTAAAAAATTTCATTATATTATTTCTCAAAAATCGATATAGCATCCTCAAGATTTGCTATTCCAGATTTAACCTCTTGAAGGTCTTTCTTAATATCTCTACCACGTTTAGCATTTTTTGTTTCTTTATACTTCAGCATTACAGCCTTTGTAAAATAAGGTTTTAGTATTTCACATTCAGTCTCTACTACTTTAGCCCCATCAATTTTAATAGAATCAGCTAAATCGCAAATGTCTTTTTGAAGATCATAACTTCTTTCAAGACATTCATTCATAACATCAAAAACTGTTCCAAATTTATTTGACGGTTCTTGTTCAGGGTATAGTTGAGTCCAGGCATGTATAAATTTCTTATAGTCTTTTTTATCATGTTTGTAATCTTCATGAATTTCTTCATTTATAATAGGTTCAGCAATTGTAATAGTAATACCAGCTTTTTTAAGATATGAATCAATTCGATCAAACCAACCTAAAAACTGAAACCACTTAATAATAGCAATAAACTTATCAAGAAATACATGCAACTTAGGTGGAGAATCTTCATTAGGGTACCCACCTTTATAATAATTCATATCATGAATTTGTTTGTACTCTCGGGGTGATATACCACAAAGATAAAACGCTATCTTTTGAAGCGGATTCATACCTTTCTTATATAAATCATCATTAATTTCACGACGTACTTTTGAACACTCATCCACTTTGTCTACATATAAAGCTCTTTGTTGCATACTATTACTCCTAAAATTTAATATAATTCCACATTAATCATTTTCCAAGTCTCATGAAATACTGTAAAACACTTATCACATTTTGTTAGTTTAATTGTTGTTGAAATAAGAGGGTCCCAAAGCTTACCACCACATAAAGGACATGTATAAGGATCTTTTAAATATGCTTGCTTTTGCTTAGGTGATAATTTAGCCAATTATACGCCACCATATAAAACCAGCAACCACCATCATAATACTTAATACTAATGCTTCTGGCCAATTCATAATAATTCTCCTTTATAGGGTAATAATACAAATCTACAATTAAAAAGAAACCAATTTTATGATATGTTTAAGAAAATCATACCCTATTACAAAAGTAAGATAAATCATAAAGATACATATTACAGTTAAAACAACGTCAATTGTGGTGAATCTGGGTGCTTTTGATGATGATATACGCTCTTCCCATATAGCTTTTATAGTAGACTTTTCAAAATATTCCCTAATTCTATCAAAAATTTCAAGGGCCCATAATAAACAATCTTTTAAAAACAACTTACTTCTATATTTATAATAGCTGATTTTTGTTGAAGATATAGAAGCCGATTCTAAGGTATATTTACCACATCGAAGACAAACACGATTTGCAATTTTATAATCTTGATATAGACTATAGAAAGGAACGCCCCATTCATGGCCTTTTATAAAACATAGTATTCGTTTCATACTATTGCCTCCACTTCGAATGTCTCAAACCACCCTTGATAATATACACCATTGCTAAAATATGATATCTCAAGAGTCATATATTGACCTCTATAGCAAATTGCAGTTATATATCCATCAAGTTCCAATAATTTAATTTTAACTTTGTCACCAAATTTCATTCATTTCACCTCCTCGATGCGGGATATGGCGGCATTTATTTTCTTACAAAACTCCAATTCTGTTTGCCCCGGCTTTTTGATTATAGATATCAGTTCATCCCTCTCCCCTGTGACGCGGGCGAGGGTGGATTGCAGTTCACTTATCGGAACATATTCTAT
>Ga0172380_10000376_pt1 | contig 90090 bp, 63 predicted proteins | sample Leawe162metaG_FD_119747 | JGI IMG/M metagenome (GOLD analysis project Ga0172380, IMG submission 119747) | Leachate microbial communities from a municipal landfill in Southern Ontario, Canada - Leachate well 162 metaG | ecosystem: Engineered > Solid waste > Landfill > Unclassified | place... | reverse complement strand
TTGTTTTCCACCTTTCTGCTGGCGCCAGAAAGGTGGAGCCAAAGAGGCGCTTTTTCTCACTCGCCAGAGTCAGCCCGCCTCCCGGCGGGCTTCCGCTGGCGGCAGCGGCTCCTTCCTGTCTCCGTGTAGTTGGTTCGCGCGTTGCGCTTCACCACGGTTGTGGTTCAGGCCTAAGGCCTTCACCGCTTCGCCACCCTTCGACCTATGCCCGCTCATGTCACCAAGTGCCTCCTCGTTCGTCATCCTCGGCCTTCTGTTCCGTCATCCTTGGCATGAAGTCTCGTCATCCCCCGGCTTGACCGGGGGATCCCATCATCTCGTCTGTCATCCCAGCGAAAGCGCCCAACGCCAGTTGGCGCTGGGACGGGATCCCATGGCCGTGGCCCAGCAGAGATCGCGGCATGTGCTGGCGCTTCCCCCGCGCCCCGCGGGGGAAGCCGGTTTTGGCTGCCAGGCAGCCAAAACCGGATGGGGGCGTTCGGCTCTGCTTCGCCTGATCGCGCGCTCCAATACAGCGCAGTGCCGCTTTCTCCTGGTAGACAGATTCCGCTTGCGGTGGGCAAACGGAATTGTTCTATTGGGCGCGGGAGGAACCTCCGTTCCACTAAGAATTGGCTGGTGGTGGGCGGAGCTGCTCTAATTGTATTTAGATGCACACTGGAGTCATCATGGAATGGATTGACCTTAAGAAAGATCACTGCCCAATTTGCGATGGCGTCGCAGCTGTTGAGCCTCCCGAAAACAGCAATAAAAAGGATATTCTTTGCGAACGTTGTGGCAGCTTTTCAATAACTATAGGTGCCCAAGAAAGCATGCTTGATTTTTCTGACGCCGCGAAACGAAAGTACGAGAGAGCTCGCTGGAGTTACTTTATAAATCATTTAAACAGAGAGCATGTGGAAGTGACATCTTCCTTCGTGATGGAAAACAAAGCTAAGGCCGCTCTTCCGACTCCAGATGAACAACTAGATGCATTTATATTGCTATTCTACGAAAGCGCTCTCTATATCTCGCAAATGATCAGAATTTCTAACGCCGTCATTTATAAGACCTGTGGACTAATCGATCAAAGTTCTATAGAATATGTTGCCAGCTATTATAAAGACATGGGGTTAATTAGCGGTGTTGGCTTAGGCTCTAATGCCGTTGCACTAAGATTAACTCCATCTGGATGGTCGCACTGCAAATCCTTGTTGTCAAACGAAGGAGATAACAAACTAATCTTCATGGCCATGGAATATAGAATATTCGACATAGAATCGGCATATGTTGAAGTTTTCAAGCAAGCCGTAAAAGGCGTCGGATTTAATTTGTTCAAAAATGATGAGATGCCAACTCCCGGAATTATTGATCACCACCTGAGAAATAACATTAGAAGATCTAGAATGCTTTTTGCGGATCTTACAACAGAGAATAACGGAGCATATTGGGAGGCGGGATTTGCAGAAGGACTTGGAAAACCTGTTTTATACTTCTGTAGAAAAGATGTTTGGGACACAATTAAGTCACACTTTGACACAAATCATTGCACAACTGTGATATGGTCAAGAGAGAATGACGATGAATGTAAGAAGCAGATTCAAGATATATTGAGAAATACGTTCCCTAATGAAGCACTGTAGGATAATATGCATCTAACACAGCTTGCGCCGACGCCTGCGCCTGTCACGGCGCTTGCAATCGGAAGGGGAAATAAATGTCGGTGGAAAACAGCAAGCGCCGCGCCAAGCGCGTCGCGGCTGAAGCCACCGTTGGGCCTCAGGAATAGATAACGAGGGAATCGATGAACAGCTCCACAGACCCAACGGAATCAAGAGATTTTGTGAGTCTAGAAACAGCCATCAGTCTTTCTTTCGACTATCTTAAGCAGCTTACGACCTTGGCGCTTGCCGCTGCAGGTGGTCTCGTGACGCTTGTCCAGTTTATTGAGGGTGATCGCAATTTCCACTTAAAGGTTATACTAGCAGTTAGTGCCCTATTTCTTTCGGCGTTTGTTGCGTTTATCACTCAATACTCACTTGTTGACCGGATTAGTCTCCAGCATAAATTACTTAGGAAGACTGAAATTACGTCATATTCACATGATAAGGCGATGAAAGCCGAGAGAATTTACACGTTAACGGCTCTTAGTCTCCTTGGACTAGGCACAGGTATGGCGCTTCAGGCCATTCTTAATGCTGGCGTATAAACCGGATATTTCACTCAGGCTGGTCCCACATGATGACGAATTGACACGATTATAATGCTAGTTGATCAATATGATTATGATGAGGCAATAAATGTTGCTTCTGTTCTCGTAGTTGTCAAGGAAGAAGTAATAGTACTTGGATCAGGATTTGGAATGAGAATATTAATTGGAAGAGTATAGCCTAACATGAGCTTGCAGCCGACTTTACGCCCGTCACGGCGCATTCAGGAAGTAAACGAAGGCAAGCGCCGCGCTAGGCGCGTCGCGGCTGAAACCAACGTTAGACGCAAGAGGGAAAAACAATGGACCTGAGGACGAAATTTGAAGAGCTTGATTGTACTACAATATCCGAGTTTGTTCAAAATGCGCAAACCGAACACTTACAATTAGAATTTAAGAGGGTCGCAGACTCAGAGATGAAAAAGAGTGATGACAAGAAGAATTTTGCAAAGGCCTTATCTGGACTTGCCAACTCTATGGGTGGAATAGTAATCTGGGGAATTGACGCAAGAAAGGGCACTGATGGAATTGATTGTGCAGGCGAAATTATCGAGATCAATGATGTAAATCTGTTTGTTTCAAGATTAAATGAGCTAACAGGGGAAATCGTTTCACCTCTGGTTGAGGGTGTGCGTCACAAGAGCATTGTAATGCATGGTAAGTCTGGAGTTGCGGCATCACTCATTCCTGAAAGCAATATCGGTCCTCATATGGCAAAGGCTGGAGAAGATCGCTATTTCAAGCGGTCTGGAGATAGTTTCTATAAAATGGAGCACTTTGATATTGCTGATATGTTTGGCAGAAGGCAACGGCCAGATTTAGACATATCCATCAAGCCAATCGGAAAAAGCGGAATGCAGAGAATTCCGGCAGCGGATTGTTTAATATCATTATACAATAAGGGAAGGGGCTCTGCAATCGCACCCTTTTTAAAGGTGATCACTCCAAAGGGAGTGAAATGGAGTGCCTATGGCGTTGACGGAAATATGAATCACGGCATAGAAATGTTAAAGTCACATCGAGAAATTCCGGATAGTAGAATGTTCGGTGGAACTTCAGGTCTTGTGATACATCCTGGGACATCGCGAGACGTCACGATCATCATGGTTCCTGTGGACACCACGTCAGATGATATAGATTCGCTGGTCATTAGTTACGAGATTGGCGCAATGGATATGCTACTAAAGAAATCTGAAATCAGGTTAGATAGACAAATGCTTGCGGACGCCATATCACGAACTGGTGTCTAACATCGCTTGCAGCCATTGCTTGCAGCCGACTTTGCGCCTGTCACGTCGCTTGCAGTCTGAAGGGAAAGGAATTGTCGGTAGGAGGAAAGCGAGCGCAGCGCCAGGCGCCCGCCGCAAGCAAATCTGCATGTGATTTGACAAGTCTGCATCAAAGATGCATATTGATGCACATGAGAACGACACTGAACATCGATGATCAGCTGCTTGCCCAAGCGGCGAAGTTGACGGGCGTGAGGGAGAAAACCTCGCTCATCCGGCTCGGACTGGAAGCCTTGATCGCGCTTGAAAGCGCACGGCGGCTGGCCCTGTTGGGTGGAACGGAGCACGAGTTGCTGGACATTCCGCGTCGGCAAGCTCCGGCGCTGCCATGATCCTGGCCGACACGTCCATTTGGATCGACCACTTCCGGCGTGGGAATCCACAACTTGCGACGCTGCTTGATGCCGGGCAAATCCTTCAGCACCAATTGGTTCTTGGTGAGCTTATGTGCGGCAATCTGCGGAACCGAGCGGAAATTCTGGGGCTGCTATTCGCACTTCCTGAGGCGCAAAAGGTCACCTTCGATGAGATTGCACGCTTCGTCGAGGCCAGAAGACTCTTTGGTCGAGGACTTGGCTGGACAGATGTAAGCCTGCTTGCGTCGGCGCAATTGACTGGCTGCAAGCTGTGGACACTCGACAAAGCACTGCTCCTCGCCGCCGCTGAATTAGGCTTACAGTCCTAATCAAGGGGCTTGCCAGCACGAGCTCATAGCCGAGTTCGCGCCTGTCATGGTGTTTGCTTGCTCGAATAGAAATCAGGTCGGATGGGAAAAGCAAGCGCCGCGCCAGGCGCGTCGCGGCTGAAGCCACCGTTATCATGCAAATCCGATGAGAAAGCTCCTCTTCATTCTATTCTCGTCAGTCGTGATTTCTTGCTCGCACTATTCACCCATCTATTGGGGATACTGCGAGTGGGCCGCTGTGGGCACTTCCGAGGCGGGGAACGATTCGCTCGCGGAGCTTGACTGGTCAACACGGCCAGACGTTATCAGATCTATCGATGGAAACAGCTTGGACAAGGGATACAAGGGGGCGAAGCTTTTGGCGGGACAACATCTAATTGAATACGCAGATTACCCGGCGCAGTTCGGCGCGCACCCCGCCGGTCTGATCGAGCTCACGCTGGAAGCCCGGCATACCTACCAGTTCCGCATGAGATACTGCTTTTGGTGTACGCCTCGTAAACATGCTGTGTGGATTGTGGACAAAACCACAGGCAAGGTGGTGTGGGGCCAGCGTCCGGACTGGCCTGGTTGGTGGTTGTAGAAACCTGGGCGGGAGCTGAACCGGGAGGCGGACTCGGACGGGACCAAAGGAGCGGGCCGTCGCCACATCAACCGTCGCGCGACTGATCCACCGTGGCTCAGAATGACGAGAAGCAGGACATGACGACGGCGGAGCAAATGAACGCCCCTGCGCGCCGATTGAGGGTATCCTGACCGAAAGGAGCATTCTTCCATGACCGCCGCCACCGCCCCGATATCCCCCGTGGATGTCTATCTCGCGACCTTCCCACCCGAGATCCAGGCCCGGCTGGCGGCCCTGCGCGCGGTCATCCGGGCGGCCGCGCCCGAGGCGGTGGAGGGGATGGCCTACGGCATCCCGACCTACAAGGGGCGGAAGAACCTCGTGCACTTCGCCGGCTACGCCGGGCACGTGGGCTTCTATCCGGGGGCCGTGGGCATCGCCGCCTTCCGGGAGGAGCTGGCCGGCTACAAGTCCGCCAAGGGCAGCATGCAGTTCCCGCACAACCAGCCGCTGCCGCTGGAGCTGGTGCGCCGGATCACGGAGTTCCGAGTGCGTCAGGACCGCGAGCAGGCCTAAGCCCTCGGCAAGCACAGTCGCATATGCGAGGATCTACTGCCGTTCCAGATTCCACCTTCAATCCGTCACTCGTCACTCATCTCTCGTCACTCTTCAACTCTTCGAGCCTTCGGACCTTCGTGCCCCCAGCCCCTAGCCCCGCGCGAACTGGCTCCACCGTCAATCATCCGTCACCCCAGCCAGAGCCCGCCCACGAAAAAGGGCAGGACCCCCGAGGCCCCGCCCAACACGTCTCCAATCAAAACCAGCCGCGCCCTAGCGCTCCACCTTCCCCACCGGCGCCAGGTAGAGGGCGAACTCGTCCTGTCCGTCCACGCCCAGCAGTTCGTCCAGCTTCTCCTGGTGATACGCGGCGATGGCGCAGGTCCCCGCGCCCACGCACTCGCAGGCCAGGTAGAGGTTCTGGCAGAGGTGGCCGGCATCCAGGGCGATCACCTTGTAAGCCGCCTCGCCGTAGCGCCATTCCATCCGTTCGGGCAGCGTGGTCCAGACCAGCACGGCCCCGGCCTCGCCGATGAAATCCTGCCCCAGCGTGGCGTCGGAAATGGCCTGGGCGGCCTCCGGCACGGCGCGCAGGAAGGCCAGTTCGTGGCTCAGGCTCAGGTAGCGGTAGAGGCCGGGGGCCAGACCCGCCACGCGCAGCACCAGCACGTAGGTCTCGAAGGCGTGGCGCGCGCCGGCGGAGGGCGCGGTGCGCAGCACGGCGCGCGTGCCCATCTGCTGGCGGACGCCCTGGGCGCTCCAGAGCAGGAAGGCCAGCTCGTCCAGGCTGAGCGGCTCGTCCGTGAACTCGCGGCGGCTCTCGCGGCCGGCCAGGGCCTTCTCCACCGGCACGGCGCCGATGCCGTTCCACTCGCCGGGCTTGGGCAGCGCCGTGCGCGGTGCCTCCGGCGGGCAGGGCTTCTCGATGGGCGGCGCGCTCTTGCCCAGCTGCTGCGCCGTGTGGCTGAAGTCCTGCTCCAGGCGCACGCGGTCCGTCAAAAACCAGCGCCCCAAGTCCCGATCGATGCGGCTCATCGCGGATCCTCCCGGCTGCTCAGCACTCGCCAAAAGCCCTGCGCACCCGGCGCGGGCAGATTGTCCCACTGGCAGAAGGTACCGATTCCCGGGCCCGGGGCGGGCACCTGGCGCAGGCTGCCGGGGACTTCGCTCCAGGTGGGCGGAGCCAGCCCGGGCGTGTACTCCACGCGCACCCAGCACCCGGCCCGGCACCAGGCGTCCAACTCGGCCACTCCATCGGCCACGCGCAGGGCGGTGATCTCCGTGCGCGCCGCGGGCAGGGCCGCCAGATCGCCGCGCCCGGCGTTGTACTCGGGCACCACGTGACCCACCAGCAGGCTGCGCGTGAAGTCCGAGCTGGAGGCGTAGCGGTAGAGCGCGTCGTGGTGTGACACATCCAGCAGGTGGAGCGCGCCGTCGGCGGGCGCCAGGGGCGAGAGGGCCAGCCCGACGCTCCAGGGCGGCAGGCCGTCCTCCAGATTGGCCGTGTCGTTGAACAGGAGCGTGCGCCGGCCGCTGCGGGGATCCAGCCGCGAGACCTCGCCACCCAGCGCGAAGAGCAGCGAGCCGTCCAGGTCCTGGCAGAGGTCGCCGGTGAGGAAGGCGCCGCCGGGCTCCAGGCCACGCACGGGCATGGGCGCGCCCAGCGGCTGGCCGCTCAGCGGATCGATCTCCAGCAGGGCCGAGCCCGCGCTCTCGAAGACCAGCAGACGACCCGAGAGCAGAAAGGTCGCGCCGCGCACATCCAGGCCCTCCAGCCGCGCGCCGACAGGCGTGCCCGCGGCGGTGGCGGAGTCCAGCTGCAGCAGCGTGGAGCCGCCGCTCTCCACGCGCCAGGCGAACAGGCGGCCCTGGGGGTCCTGCGCCAGGCCGTCGGCGTCCACCTGCGCGCCGGCGACGGTGACGGGCGCCACCGGGCCCCAGCCGCCCGTGGCCTCGTCCAGCCAGAAGAGCAGGGCGGGCGGACCCGAGACCGGGTCGTGGGTCTTCAGGCCCCAGACCAGGGCCTGGGCGGGCGTGCCCAGTGCGAGCAGGAGCAGGGCGCCGGCCAGCGGACGGACGGTGCGCCGCGGGGAGCGGGAGTGGGGATACATGCTGTCCTCGAAGGCTGTGTGTTGTGTCGGGCCACAAGAGACCATTCCCGGCGGGCCGGAGCAAGCGCGAAATGCCCGGCGGCCGCGGCCCTTTGGCGCCACGAACCTACCTTCTTCCCATGGCGAACACACGCGCCCCGGGCTCCGGCGAACCCTACTACCTGCGCAACTTCCTCCTGCTGGCCGACACCGTGCTGGCCCGGGACGGCGCGCTCTTCACGGACGAGGAGCGGGCCCGGCTGGGCTCCGTCCGCGGCCTGCCACTGCCCGCGCGCCTGCTGCTACTGCGGCTGGCCGGGCGGCGCGAGGGCTGGCTGCGCCACAGCCGCCTGCGCTACCCGGAGATCCCGGCGCTGGACGAGGCGCTGGACGAGCTGGAGGCGGCGGGCTGGCTGGAGCGCGCGCCCGCGGCGGGGTCACCGCCGGATGAACTGGCCGCGGGCCTGACCCACGAGGAGTGCCTGCACCTGCTGCGCGTGGCCGGACAGCCCCTGCGCGGCAGCGCCCAGGCCGCCCGCCGGCGCCTGCAGGCCCTGCTGCGTGAGGATTCCCACGCGGAGGGTTTCGTCCAGCTGGGGCTCTGGCCGGCGGACAGCTCGCTGCTCTGCGCCCTGGCCGACCTGGACCAGTGGGTGCGGCTGCGCCAGCACGGGCTCTTCCGGCTGCTGGAACTGCTCTTCTTCGGCAACCGCCACCAGGACCTGCGGCAGTTCGTGGTGACGGAATTGGGCCTGCAGCGCTTCGAGTCCGTCAAGCCGGTCGGGGGAAGGGAGACCGGCGGCTGGATCCACTCCCGGGCCGAGGCCGAGGAGTTGCTGGAGGCCGGCGCGCGGCTGGACCGGCTCCAGGAGGAGCTGGACGAGCTACGCCGGGAGCTGAAGGGCTGGCGGCGCGGGCTGCGCCTGCCGCCCGGACCAGCCCGCCGGGCGCGGGATCTCCTGCGCGCCAGTTGGGAGCTGGCCGCGCCGGCGCAGCTCGCCCACCTGCCGGCGCCCCGCCGGCCCCAGGACGGGGCGGCCCAGCTGCGGCGCACGCGGTTGCGAGCCCTACTGGCGGGCGCTGCCCTGTTGGAGCGGCTGGGACGACCGGGCGCCGCGGCCGCCTGGCAGCGCATGGCCCTGGAACTGGGAGTGGAGGGCCGGCGCCGCGGCGAGACCTGGCTGCGGCTGGTGGTCAATCTGCGGCACAGCGGCCGGCAGGAATCCGCCCAGGCCGCCTGCCGACAGGCGCTGGCCGAGCAGCCCGGTCCGGTGATCCGGCGCGAGCTGGAACAGCGGCTGGGAGGCGCCCGGCCGCTGCGCGAGCCGCCCGTCCTGCGCTGGAGCCAGTTGCGCCACCCGGGTCACGCCGGCGGGCGGACCCTGCTCCAGGCCGAATCCGGGGCCGCGCTCTGCGTGGAGGAACTGGCGCTGACGCGCTTCGCCCACGACGGCTGGCAGGGCCTGCACGTGGAGAATCTGCTGCCCCGCGCGCTGGTGGGGCTGGTGGCCTGGAATCTGATCTTCGCCCCCGCGCCGGGCGCCTTCCTGCACCGCTTCCACGCCGCGCCGCTGGACTGGGGACGACCGGGCTTCCTGGAGCGCCGGGCGGAGGAGTGGCGTCGGCTGCGCACGCGCCTGCTGCGCGAACGCCATCGCGCCGGCGTGCGCGAGCGTCTGCACTCCAAGGCCGGGCTGCAGAATCCGCTGGTCAACTGGAGCGTGTTCCAGCCCGGCACGGAGCCGGGCGGGCACGATCCCGAACGGTGGCGGCGCGGGCTGGAGGTCCTGCTGGAGGTCCTGCCCGGCCGGCCGCTGGCCGAGTTGTGCGAGGGGCTGCTGCGCGAGCCCGGCGAGCTGGGTCACGGCCTGCCGGACCTGCTGCTCTGGCGGGAGGGCGGCCCGGACCGCCCGCTGGAGTGGCAACTGGTCGAAGTGAAGGGCCCGGGGGACCGCCTGTTCCTGGCCCAGCGCCTGTGGCTGGACTGGCTGCTGGAGCGCGGCCTGCCCGTCTCGCTGCTGCTGATTGAAGAGGAGGTCGTCCCCCGCCCGGGCCCGGCCGACTCCGCCGGCGCCTGAACCCGGCATCCCGGCTGGCCACAAGAGAAGGGGCCGCCCTTCCCCAGGGAAAGGCGGCCCGGTTTGTGTCACGGATGCGCGCTCAGCTGCCGGCGGTCACACGGAACAGGCGCAGCTCGTCGTCCAGGATCATCAGCGTCGTCGAGGTGCCGGGGGTCGTCAGCAGCGGCGTCCAGGGTCCGGCCATGGTGGGGGCGCCCAGCACGGTGTAGCTCGTCGCGCCCGCCACCGGCGCCCAGGTCAGGCTCACCTGTCCAGGCGCCGTCCAGGCAATGTCCACCACGGGGGAATCCGGCTGCGGGAAGGGCACAGCCAGGCTGCGCTGTTCTCCCACAGCCAGGGGACCGCTGCTCACCAGCCCGTTCTGTCCCCCGCCACCGACGATGCTCACCTGGGCGTAGTGATCCCCGCCCTGCCCGGTCAGCTGCAGCGTGACCGGCTCCACCAGCGGGCCGAACACCCAGCCCTGCCCGTCGCCGTCGCCGAACCAGCGGCTGTTGGGGATCTCAGTCAGGGTGCCCGTGGCGGCGCTCCAGCCCAGCCGGCGGCCCTGGCCATCCACCACGAAGCCCTCCACCGGATCCAGATGCGCGACCAGGATGTTGCCGCCCACGATGTTGGCGGCAATGTTCGTCGCCGTGGACAAGGTGGTGGCAAACTCCGCGTGCAGGCCGGTGGAGATGTCCTCCGGCCCGAAGGAGGCGCCCAGGATGGTCAGGATCTCCTCCTGCACCTGGGTGTTGAACAGCATGCCGCAGTGGCTGACGTCCTCCAGGGTGTTGACGTTCCGCGTGTAGGGACTCAGCGTCACCCGGGCGTCGCCCACGAACTGCTCCATGGAACTGATCAGCGGCACCGTGCCGTCGCCGGCCACGGAGGGGATCAGGTCCTCGTACCACAACTCGCCAGGCAGGGCGTCCCGGGAAGCGAAGGCGTCGAAGGAGACCAGCGCGTTCTCGCCGCCCGCCTCGCCCAGCCGCTCCACCACCAGGCGCGGCGTGGCCTCACTAGTGGCGTGGATCACCGTGGTCTGGGCGTGGTCGGCGAAGGAGTTGGGATCGCCGTTCAGCTGGAGGTCCAGTCCCGCGTTGAGATCAAGGATCAGGCCGTTGCGCAGCTCCGGGATGGCGTTCACATCCTGGAAGCCCGCACCCGTGTCCAGGAAGGGGAAGGTGGCCAGCAGCGAGTGGATGGTGGGCACGTAGGCGCGCAGGAAGCAGACCTTCAGGTCCTCACCGCAGGCCAGCAGGGACTGCAGGTCGATGTCGCCGTCGGGGCCGCTCACCACCGCGCCGTCCAGCACTTTCTGGAAGGCCAGGTTGATCATCTTGGAGAGCACCAGCTGGAAGGAGACGTCCACGCCCCAGTCGTCGTGCAGGGGGTTCCAGACCTTGGAGGCGCCGCGGTTGGGCACCCCCACCATGATCAGTTTGCGCACCTCCGGCAGGCGCCGCCCGTCGGGCAGCAGGCCGCCCCGCGCCGCGCTCTGCAGGTAGGCCCGGGCCACCAGTCCGCCGGTGGAGTGGGCGATGAGGTCCACTTCCCGCAGGGTGTCGCCGGGGTGGGCGGTCTCCCAGGCATCCATGGCCTGCATCAGCCAGTAGCCCAGGTAATCCACCCCGTACTCGAAGCCGCCGTCGGTGATGGCGGCGGCGCTGAGGCCGCTGACTACGCCATCGAAGACGCCGTCCACGGGCGCCGGCGTGACACGCCAGTCGTAGGTGGCGGCGAACAGGTCCTCGCCCGGGGTGTAGCCGGCGTTGTCCAAGGTCTGCAGCAGGTCATCGTAGAAGTGGCCCAGCGGATCGATCTGCATTCCGCTGGGATGGATGCCCCGCTGGAACAGCCACGGGCCCAGGTCGTTCTCGTCGGCCGCATAGGTGGCGGCGATGCCCGGCAGCACCAGCACGGGCGGACGGGTCTCGATGGGAGTGAGCAGCACGGCCTGACCCAACCAGGTGTCGTTGCAGACGATCTGCCCGCGGTCATTGATGCCCACGGCGCTGCTCAAGTGAAGGCCCAGGGCGGGATCCACCAGCTCGTTCAAGTCGGTCATTACGCCGTCCTCCCAGAGGAAGGCCGTTGTGTTGTCCATGGCCGAGCCCACCACCTGGCCGCGGTTGTTCAAGGCCAAGGCTTGATCAAAACCGACGACGCCGTCAAGGAGACCCAGGTCCACCAAGGAGCCGTTGTCAAAGAGCACGGCCGCAGTTCCCAACCAATCGCGGACATCCCCCCCACCGCCGCAATAGGCATCGTTGCGCGCCGAATGGCCCACCGCCTGTCCCAGGTCGTTGATGGCCAGGGCTTGGCTGCCGCTTGCCATGCCCAGCATGCCCAAGGGTACCGGGCCAGGCCAGATGGCGCCCTGCCCCACCCAACCGGTCACCCCATCCGCGCAAACCATTTCCTCGACCACCGTACATGTCACCTGGCCGATCCTGTTGATGGCCGAAGCGCCGCTGAATTCTTGCACGACGAAGAGAGTACCCGCGTTGTCCCATGCCACGGCGTGACGGACATCGGAGCTCTCCACTTGCGCCACGCCGCAGACCATACCGTGGTTGTTGATGCCGCTAGCCCAACTGGTGATGCCGCCCAGGGTTTCCAGTTCGGTGAAGACGCCGTTCGCCCACTTGAAGGCCTGGCCCTGCGAGGTGAACACCGGCACGTCGCTCCAGCCCGCCACGTGGCCCGAGTCGTTGATGGCATAGCCCCTGGAGGACAGTCCGTAGAGCCCGCCCAGGATGGAAACCTGACCATCGGTCCAAACAGCCGCCTGGATCAGCCCGTCGGCATTGGCTGCGGATCCCACCACTTGGCCGGACTCGTTGATTCCCGCCGCCAGCGAGTACGAGTAAGGTCCCCCTGAGGGCAACACCGTGACCTCATAGCGAATCTCCGCCGCGCTCGTGGCGACCAGCAACGCCAGGGCCGGCAACATGAGACTGCTGCGCAGGCGCGGCAGGGCACATGGGGCCGTGGGGCAATCAATCGTCCGACGCATCCTGTTTCTCCTGATCGGCTGTGAGGAAGGTGCAGGATCCAAGGGCCGCAAGAATACGTTCGAAGATGTTGTCCGTCAACCTCTTTACTGTCTATTGCTTAACACTCGCGCGGATGGTGGGCGAGACCCGCGCAGGCTGGCGCGGCCGTGCGGGCGCAGAGCGAAAACGGCCGCCCTCCCCGGCGGGAAGGCGGCCGTGTGGGAGCCGATTGGCAGGCGATCAGTTGTGGGCCACCACCTGGAACAGGCGGCGTTCGTCCGTGGCCACGGGCAGCGCCAACGACAGGGCCGGCGTGTCCAGCAGCAGGGTCCAGGGGCCGCCCACCAGGCTGGCGGAATAGACGAAGTAACCCGTGGCTTCGGGCACAGCCGGCCAGCTGAGCTGCACCTGCCCGCCGCCCTGCAGGGCGATGTTGACCTGGGGCGTGGGCAATTCGGGCGCGGGCAGCACCGTCAGGCTGCCCGTCAGCTGGGTGAGGTTGTGCTGGGGGCTGTCGTCCGTCACCAGCAGGGTCCAGGCCAGGGTGCCCGCCGCCGCCTGGGCCGGCAATTCCAACAGGTACTGGCCCGGCGCCTCTAGCAAGGCCGTGCCGGGCTGGGTCGGTCCGCCGTCCAGGCTGCAGGCGAGGACGACGGTCTGCAGGTCGCAGGGGTCGCCGGCCGAGACCTGGGCCTGCGCCGCCACGCCGGCCTGCAGCGTGGCCGGGAAGGGAGCGAGCAGCTCCACCAGGGGCGCGCCGGCGTCGCTGCCGCAGGGATCCACCACCTGCACGGTCCGGGTGAGCACCGCTTCGTTCTGGTTGACCGAGGCGTCGTAGACGTAGACCGTGAGCGCCACGCTGGTCCCGTAGGGCTGGGCCGGCAGCTGGCAGGCGAACAGGTCCCCGCCCACGTGGGAGGCGTTCTCGAAGAGCATGCCGCCGCCGTCGAGCTGGTAGCCCACCTGGACCTCCAGGATGCCGCAGGGATCGCTGGCGCTGACCTGCACGTCGATGGGCGCGCTGTCGCTGCCGAGATCGCCCACGGGGGCCAGCAGGGCCGCGCTGGGCGCGTCGAAATCCAGATCGCAGGGATTGACCACCACGAAGGTGTGGCTCACGGAGGCGAGGTTGGAGTTCTGGTCCAGGGCCACGATCTGGTAGTTCACCACCGAGCCGAAGGCCTGGGGCGGGATGGTCCCGTTGTAGGTGCCGCTGACCAGGGTCATGAGCTGGCTGGTCCAGCTGCCGCCGCCCACCTGATGGCGCAGGGTCACGCTGCTCACCGTGCAATTGTCGGTCACCGTCGCCGTCACGGGATAGGGCGTGCTGTTGTTGTTGGTGTTGCCCAGGGCCGCGTGGACGATCACGGGACTCACCAGGTCGCTGGCGCAGGAGTTGCCCGAGGCGGCCAGCACGGCCTGGTGGGCGTTCATCCGGCCCCAGCCCGTCTGAGTGTCCCAGCCCGCGCTGCCCAGATCGTCCGCCGTGTCGTCGATCATGTCGTAGATCTGCTGGGCCGACAGGTTTGCGTTCAGGCCCTTCATCAGGGCGGCCACGCCGGCCACCTGGGGCGTGGCGCCGGAAGTGCCGTTCATGTCGGAGATGTAGGACGTGTTCGAGGTGTTGGTGGCGCTGCGCAGCAGCACGCCGGGGGACAGGACATCCAGCCCCGTCCCGTAGTTGCTGCCCCACCAGCTCTCGCCGTCGCAGGAGGACGGACTCTTGCGCTGGTTGCAGGGCGAGAGGGCGCCCACGGCGAAGGAATTGGTGTAGCGCGCCGGATAGCTTAAGGTGCCGGAGTTCTCGTTGCCCGCGGCGCAGACGACGGGGATGCCCGCGCTGTAGGCCGCATTGACGGCCGTGTTGAAGGAGCTGTTGTAGGAGCCGCCACCCAGGCTCATGCTGATCACGTCCGCGCCGTGGGAGCGGGCCCAGTCCATGCACTGGATGATGGCCGAATCGGTGCCCTCGCCCGCGGCGTTGAGGCCCTTCATGGGCATGATGCGCGCGTTCCAGTCCACGCCGGCCATGCCCGAGCTGTTGTTGGTGCTGGCCGCCGCCAGGGAGGCGCAGGCCGTGCCGTGCATGTGGTCGTCGCTCGGCGTGGCGTCGTTGTTCACGAAGTCATACCCGGCGACGATCTTGGCGGACAGGTCCTGGTGCGTCAGGCGCACGCCCGTGTCGATGATGGCGATGGTGATGCTGTTGGAGCCCGTGAAGACGTCCCAGGCCAGTTCGGCGTCGATGTCGCAATCGTTGGTGTAGCCGCCGGTGCCCAGATTGCGCAGGCCCCACTGCCCGTTGAAGTACTGGTCGTTGGGCGTCACCATGATCCGCTCGATGTAATCGAACTCGGCCCACTCCACTTCCGGGCGCGCGGCCCAGGCGGCCTGCTCGAGCTTCAGGTCCGTGCCGGGCGCCAGGTCGACGAGCACGTCGCGATCCAGCCCCGCCTCGCGGGCCACGGCATCCAGGTCGTGCTGAATCAGCGGCCGGCTGCTCCGCAGGCCGCGGTCCTGGCCGAAGCTGGCCAGCGCGGGGACAGCGTCCAGCTCGGCGCGGTCGGCGCGCGTGGAAGCCAGGGCCTCGCTCTTCAGCCGGATCATCAGCCGGCCGGCCACGGCCTGGTAGCCATCCACCGTGACGGTCGGGATGCTGGAGACGCTGGGGGTCAACGCCGGGTTCGGGGCGGATCCGTGGGCGGTCAGGACGGCCGCCAGCAGGAACGCGGAGGCTGTGAGGCGCATGAAGCGTCCTTCCATATGGGCATGACCGCGCGAGCGGGCGCGGGGCCAAGCAGGGTAGATGTTCTTCGATTGGGTTGGACCGGGGAAGGGTAGGGCTTGAAGACTGAAGCTGCAACCCTAAACAGGCTGCGATTTCAATCGGCGGGGAGCTGTCCGATCGGGTGGACGGCAGCCTCTGCCCAGTGAATTCTGTCTGTGGACAACGAGGGACGGCGCGGGACCGGGCGTCCAGTTTCCGCGGGGAATCGAAGTGGGCCGGACCCGGCGGCGATCTCGGGGACCGGAGGGCTGGACGCCCGGGAAAAGACCGGCCTTCCGGCCGCCGATAACGGGAACGAAACCGGGGGCGCAAAGCTTCTCCCCGGGGCGGGTGGGGGGTCAGTGGGAGGGCGGAACCCTGCAGTCCAGCAAGCTCGACACTCCGGCCCGCCCGCCGGTCCGCGACCACTCCACCCTTGCCCCGTTCCAGCGCCGCCTTGCATCTCAAGGCGCAGTTCCCGATTGTAAGCGCCGTCAAACGGAAGCATCGACCCCCATCGTGCCCGACTTTCAAACGAAAAACAACCAGATGCGCGCCACCTGCGTTCGCCTTTGCCTGGCCTTGTTCACCCTGTCCTCCGCCGTGGCCGGAGTGCCCGCGCACGTCCCGGGCCGGCTGGCCATCGAACTGGCGACGGTTCCCGCGGGACCGGACCAGCCTCCCGCCGCGCTGCAGTCCTGGCTCAAGGAGCGCCGGCTCGGACTGCGGGCCCACTTCCCCGCCAGCGCCGGCAGCCGGCTGTGGAACCAGGGGCGACTGGGGGCTTGGTGGCTGGTGGAGACTCCGCTTGAGCGCGACATCCCGGCGCTCTGCGACAGTCTGGCCCGCCTGCCGGGCGTGCGTTCGGCGGTGCCCGACTGGGTGACCCACGCCAGCACGACGCCCAACGATCCGCTCTTCCCCAACCAGTGGGCCCTGCATAACACGGGACAGGCCCGCACGTCCCAGGGGCAGTCCATCGGCACGCCGGGGCTGGACCTGGGCATGCTCACCGCCTGGGATCTGAGTCCCGAGGCCCGCAGCCCGCTGGTGGCCGTGCTGGACTCGGGCGTGGATCCCAACCACCCGGAGTTCCACGAGCGCCTGCTGCCGGGCTTCAACTTCCTGACCAACCTGCCGGGCGCCGTGGACGACAACGGCCACGGCACGGCGGTGGCCTCGCTGCTGGGCGCGCTGGTCGACAACCAGACCGGCCTGGCCGGATTGAGCCGCCAGGTGCGGATCCTGCCGCTGAAGGTCTTCAACAGCATCGGCATGGGCAGCGCCAGCGCGCTGGCCAACGGCCTGAACTACGCCCTTCAGTTAGATATGGACGTGGCCAATTTTTCCGGCGGCATGGCCCAGGACTACGGTCCGGCCAGCGCCGTGATCGAGGCGGGACGACTGGAGGGCATGTGGGTGGTGGCCGCCGCGGGCAACTCGGGCGACAATGAACTGGAGTTTCCCGCCCGCCATCCCCTCTGCGTGTCGGTGGGCGCCATGAGCCCCTGCGGCGAGCCCAAGACTGCCGCGAGCTGCGACGGCGAGACCTGGTGGGCCAGCAATACCGGCACCGGGCTGGACCTGCTGGCCCCCGGCGTGCGACTCACGGCGGCCGTGATGGGTGGCGGCTATCGCAGTGACTTCAACGGCAGCTCCGCCGCCTGTGCCTATGCCAGCGGCGCCCTGGCCCTGCTGCGCGCCGCGGATCTGACGGCCACCCTGGACGAGATCGAGAGCGCCGTGGAGGAAACCGCCCGCGATCTGGGCACGCCGGGCTACGACCTGAGCAGCGGCCACGGCCTGATCCAGGTGGATCGCGCCCTCTTGCGTCTGGTGCCCCTGCGGGTCAACGGGCTGGTCATCCAGCGCCAGGGCGGCCGCGTGCGCCTGAGTTGGAACAACCTGCCCATGGCCCTGCGCTACCGCGTGGAGGCCCGCGGCCTGGCGGACGACGCCTTCCGCGGCATCGCGGAAACCACATCCACCAACTGGCTCTCCGGCCCCCAGGAGCTGGCGCTGCCCGGCCGTCAGTACCGCGTGGTGGCGGTCCTGTCCGACCAGAGCCTGGACGACAACCTGGAGTAGGCCGCGCGCCTCCTCCCCGCCCCCCTCAGGCAGCGAGAACCGCCCAAGGGACTCACTCGCGGGCCGGGAATTCCGCCGTTCCGGCGGCAGGCTGGTCCGCGGCCAATTGCAGGCCTACGTGCCGGTAGTAGAGGCGCAGGTATTCCAGCGCCAGGCCGGTGGGCACGGAGTCATAGGTGCCCAGGTGGGCGTTGCTGAATCCGTCTGCCAAACCCGAAACCACCAGCCGGCCCCGCCCCACCGCGACCTCCGTTGCCAGCGCCTGGCCCATCCGGTCCCACACAAAGGGCCGGCCGCCTTCGACGCTCAGCGCCTCGTCCACCCAGACCGAATCCCCCGGGGAATCCAGCGCCACGGCCTGCTGCTGCACCAGCCGCGTGCCGAATCCCACGCCGTAGGGCGCCAGCCAGGCGTTGAGACCGGCCGTGTACTGCGAGGGCCGCAGCGCCACCAGCAGGGTGCCGCCGCGCTCCAGGAAGGCGCGTTGCTCGGCCTGGGCGGCGGCGCCGGGCACGCGGGCCGGGTTGAGCACGATGTGCAGGCGGCTCTGGGGGGGAATGCTGCCCTGGGTCAGCACGGGCAGGAGGCCGGAGCGGTGCAGCCAGATGAAGAAGGTCTCGACGTTGCGCGGGTCCAGCGGGTCCAGCTTGTCTTCCAGGGGGAACTTGACCTGGGAGAGCGCGGCGTCCAGACTGGCCGCGGGCAGCGGGCGCCGCAGCTCGGGCGGCACGGGACGGCCCAGCGCGCGCAGCGCGGGCAAGGTGAACAGGGCGGCCAGCAAGGCCAGCGGCACCCAGTCCCGGCCCGCCAGCCGGCGCCCGAGGGCCAGCCAACCGCAGAGCAGCAAGCCGCCCAGTCCAGCGAGCCAGGTCCAGGGCAGGGCCGAGTTGCGCCGGTTCAGCCAGTCCAGGGCGGCCAGCAGCTGCTCCAGCCGCCCGGGCCAGAACACGGCGAAGTTGGAGTAGGTGGTGGAATCGGTGAAGCCGAGCACGCGACCGCGGCCCACCCGCGTGGAGGCCAGCTGGATCAGCCGCCCGAAGCGCTGTTCGGCGCGGGGCGGGTGGGGGTTGAAGAAATTGCTCTCGTGGTAGCAGACCAGCGCGGAGCCCGCCTGGGCGCCGGCCATGGCCACGCGCGTGCCCCAGCCCGGCCGGATGGAGCACGAGGTCAGGAAGCGGTACTGGGCCAGCCCGGCCACCGCCGGGTGGGGCAGCGGGCTCTCCTGCCGCCAGAGCTGGTCGGAGCGCGACCAGAGGCTGAAGACCGCGTCCGAGTTGAAGGTGAAGCCCAGCGGCTCGGCCACCTGGTTCAGCCACGTGCTCATGCCAAAAATGTTGGTGTGGTCGCTGATCAGATAGAGCCCGCCCCCGGCCCGCACGAACTCGTGCACGGCGGCGATCTCCTCTGCGGCGTAGGGCCGGGTGGGCGTCTTGAGGACCAGCACGTCCGTCTGCGCCAGCCGGGCGGGGGTGAGCGGGTCGTGGGTCACGGTCAAGTCGTAGTACTGGGCCAGCAGGCGCCCCAGCCCGTGGTAGTTGTAGGTGCTCTTGCTGCCGAACACGTCAGGGGTCATGGGCGTCTCCACCCACTCCCAGTCGCTGTGCCCGTCGTCGATCAGCAGCCGGCCGGCCTTGGCCTGGCCGCGGTCCTCCCCCAGCAGCCCGGCCGTCAGCAGGATCAGACCCGTCAGGCCCAGGGCCAGATCCAGGCCGCGGCGCCGGCGTGACACAGCAGGACGCGGGACGGGCGGCGCCGAGGGGGCGGCGGGCAACAGGCGCGCGGCCAGCCAGAGCGGCGGCAGGCCGGCGGCGATCCAGAGCAATGGCTGCCAGGGAAGCTCAAAGAAGCCCAGCCCGGCGCCCACCTGGCAGAGCCAGAGAAACACGGTCCCCAGCCAGAGCTGACCCAGAACCAGGGCCGCCGCCAGCGCCGGCAGACGGCGCGGCCGCCCGGCCCACCAGGCCAGCGCCAGTCCCGCCAGCAGCAGCTGGATCACGAAGCCCGTCCACTCGGGTGCCAACGGGAAGGGCTGGTGTTCCACCGGCGTCTGCAGCACCAGCGATCCGTCCTGGAGCGCCACCTGGAGCCCGGCCAGCCGCCCCGTCAGCCAGGCCGCCCAGCCCGCCGGCGGCCAGGATTCGAACATGGCCAGCAGCAGCTGGAGGGGTCCGCTGAGCAGGGAGCCCAGCAGGAAGAGCAGACCCGCGCGCCGGCCGGCGGCCGCCACCCGCCCGGCTCCGGCGTGACGGAGCAGTCCCGCCAGTCCGCCCAGCAGCAGGAGCGCCAGTCCGGGCCGCCAGGCCCCGGGCAGGAGGAACGCCAATCCGGCGGCTGCCAGGGCTGTCCAGGCCGCAGGCCCGCGTGCGCCCGTGGGCGCAGGAGCGGCCAACCCCAGCAGCAAGGCCAGTCCTGCCAGGATCCAGCAGGCCGTCCCCGAGCCGGGCGGCAGGGTCAGGACAGGTTGGGCCAGCAGCACGGCGGCCAGCGCCAGGTAGTCCGCGTGGCGGCGCAGCAACAGGGCACGGGGGGTCATGGGCGGACTCCTCCGCTGCCCGCCGCCTCCGGCCGGGCGGGGTTGAGGCCCAGCACCTGCAAGGCCCAGCGCGTGTGGGGCGGCAGCTCCGCCGCGGCAACCGGCGCCGGCGGGGGACCGGCGACGGGCCGGGGTCGATCGGTTGGCGGGAGGGCGGCGGAGGCCGCGCCCGCCTCCACCCGGGCCTGATACTGGCGCTTTGCCGGGCTGGGGATCAGGCGCGGCGTCCCCACCTGCATGCGCCGGAAGCGCGTGGCCGTGCTTTGCCAGATGCCGGCCCGGCCCTCGTCATCCAGGGCCCAGCGGCTGAAGGCGCGCTCGTCGCCGATCACGATCACGCGGCCCGCGCCCAGTTTCCGCTCCAGCACGATGGGCAGGCCCCAGCAGGCCACCAGGGTGTCCGCCCCGCCCCGCAGGTCCTGGACATCCCAGGCCTCCCAGAAGCGGAAGTCGGTTCCGCGCTGAGGTGAGCGTGCCTCCGCGGCGGAGCCCAGCGGCGTCTCCCCCAGCCCCAGACCGAAGGCGGCCAGCAGGCCGCGCAGTCCGGCGGCGCGCCGGCCGTCACCGGCAATCACCAGTCGTCCGCCCTGTTCCACGTACTGCGCCAGCAGCCTCTGTTCGTGACGCGAATAGGCGCGCGCGCTGCCGGCGATGAGCAGGGCGCGGCTGCCCGCCAGGCTGGCGGCGTCCAGCTCATGCAGGGCCAGAGGCAGCCCGCCCGCCAGAAAGGTGTTCCGCACCAGCGCGCTCGGACTCCAGTCGTGATCCGGCGGATGCCACCACGAGGGTTGGTGGGAGTGGTCGATCCAGACGATTCCCCCACGGGCCGCCGGCGCGGGCGGCGGCGTGTCCGGCGCGCGCAGGGGCCAGGCCAGCAGGGGCAGCAGCAGGGCCGTCACCGCCAGCTCCTGCCGGGGGGGCAGGCCGCGCAAGACGGGCCAGAGGGAGGCCAGCAGCAACGCGAGCAGGGCCAGCCGCAGTCCGCGCTGGTCCTGCCAGGTCCGGCCTTCCAGCCGTCCGCTCAAGTTGAGGTAGAAGGGCCAGACCAGTGGGTTGTTGAGCGACATCAGCGGGGACTTGTCGCCCAGCACCACCAGCAGGCCCTTCCCCACGGGTTCCGCGGCCAGCAGCGGCACGCTGCCCAGCCGCTCGCCGGGGTCGGGCCGCGTGTTGCCCAGCCGGCCGCGCGGATTGGAGGGGTCCCCTGTGTCGGCGAAGGCCAGGCAGCCGGTGACCAGGGGCATGGCCGGGAAGCGGACATCCAGCGAGGCTCCGATGCTCGCGCCCAGGTGCTGGCTGTCGCGCAGGCCCGCCGTGGCCGGAGAGGCGTGGAAGCGCAGATCGTGGCCCCACTGCCAGCCGTTGAGGGAGGGGATGGCGCTGTCGTCGCGGAGCTTGATGTGGTAGTCCTGGAGCAGCGAGCCCATCCCCACGCCGATGCCGTGGACGTGGGTGTGCTCGCCCACGGCGATCAACACGCCGCCCGCTTCCAGCCAGCGGCGCAGGGCGGCGCGCAGCTCCGGCGCCAGGGGCTGGTCAGGCTGCACGACGAAGAGCACGCGGCAGGCCGGACCGGCCGTCAGCGCCGCGTCATTCAGCACCTCCACGTGGGCGCCCCAGGTCCGCAGCACGGCCAGCAGGCCGCCCAGCCGGGGCGCGGCGCCGTCCTCCTCCACCGGCAGTTCGGCGGACCAGAGCCCGGCCTGGCGGATGCCCACAGCCACGCCGTCCAGCCGGGCGGGCGGCGGCGTCAGACAGAGCGCCAGACCCAGGGCCGCGCCCGCGGGCAGCAGCAGGGCCGCAATGAAAGGTCCCCGACCCGAAGCGCCGGATGACTGGCCACAAAGGGCCGGTTCCCCCGCCAGCTGATCCAGCAGAAAGAAGAGGAGGAACAGCAGCAGGGGAATCCAGCCTTCGAGCCGGTCGGGCGTGGCCCAGCCCAGCCGCCAGGCTTGGCTGAGCAGCAGCCAGTGCAGGATCAGCGCGCCACCGGAAGTCCACAGCCGCCGCGCGCCGCCTCCACCCAGCCACTGCAGGGCCGCGCGCAGGAGGAAGAACAGCGGGATGTGCAGCAGAGGCCCTTCTCCCAGCCGCAGCGGCCGGCCGGCGAGCTGCGCAAGCAGGTCGGACTGGACCCGGGCCAGTCCGTCGAAGAGGAAGTAGGCCTGGGGAATCCAGAGCGCCAGACCCAATCCGCAGACCAGCAGGGCCAGGCGCGCGAGGAAGGCCGCGCGGCGGGCGCCGGGTTCCAGCCAGACCAGCAGCGCCAGACCCAGTCCCAAGGCGGCGGCGCGGGCGGGCACGGGCAGCAGGGCGGCCAGCAGCGGCACCGGCAGCAGGGCGGCGTGGCGCCAGGCCAGCGGCCGGTCGGCGAGCAGGAGAGCCAGACCCGCCGCGGCCAGCAGGATCGTGGGCAGGGCGCCGGTGGCGCCATGAAGGGGTGGCAGCAATCCGCCGGCCAGCAGCAGGGCCGCGCTCAGGCAGGCGTCGCCCGCCACCGCGCTCAGACCCATCCCGGGGCCGCTCTCCTGGCGGAATCGCATGCCGTCCTCCTGTCGCTCCGTGCAGGTCGAGGTAACGAAGCAGAGGCCGGACGGGCCGGCCTCTGCCAGGTTCATCACATCGGAGGCTGACGCATCACTTCACCAGCAACATCTTGTTGCGCAGCGTGCCCTGCTCGGTCTCCAGCACGTAGAGATAGACGCCGGAGGGCAGGTTGCTGCCGTCGAAGAGCACGCGGTTCGTGCCGCGGGACACCATCCCGTTCACCAACTCACGCACCATCCGGCCGCGCAGATCGTAGACCAGCAGCCGCACCTGACCCGTCTCGGGCAAGGAGAAGCTCAGGGTGGTGAAGGGGTTGAAGGGATTGGGCTGGGCCTCGCCCAGCTCCAGGCCCACCGGCTGGTCGTCCGCACCCACCACCGGACAGGTGGCCGGATCGGTCGTGCACCACATCGGGTCGGTGGAGCACCAGTTGGGATCCGTCGCGCACCAGGTCGGGTCCGTGGCGCACCAGCTGGGATCCGTGTTGCACCAGGTCGGGTCCGTGGAGCAGTAGGTCGGATCCGTCGCACACCAGTTGGGATCGGTGGCGCACCAGTTGAAATCCGTCGCGCACCAGGTGGGATCGGTGGCGCAATAACTCTGGTCCGTGTTGCACCAGGTGAAATCCGTCGCGCACCAGGTGAAGTCCGTGGCGCACCAGTTGGGATCTGTGGCGCACCAGGAAGGATCCGTGGGCACGCAGCCCCACGCCGGATCCGTGGGGATGCAACCCCACGCCGGGTCCGTCGGCGGGCAGCCCCACGCCGGATCTGTGGGAATGCAGCCCCACTGCGGATCCGTCGGCGCGCAACCGTGGGCGGGGTCTGTGTCGATGCAGCCCCAGGCCGGATTGGTGTGACACCACTCGATGTTGGTCTGGCAGGTGATGGGATCCGTCTGGAAGCACCAGGTGGGACTGGTGTCGCAGCCGATGGCCGGGTTGGTGGGGCACCAGGCATAGTCCGTGGCGCACTCCACTGGATCCGTCACCTCCCGCTGGGGCTGGGCCGCAGCGGCCCTGCCCGGGTGCGGGGCGACGGCCCGGCCCACCTGCGTCAGGCCGCCCTCGTAGCGGGCCACCGTGGCCTTGGTCTGGTACTGGTACAGCGGTGACGCGGTGTCCGCCAAGGCGGGTAGCGTGAAGGCCAGCAACACGCCGGCCCCGCACCATCGTCGCACCGAGGTCGTACAGCTAGGGATCATGATTGTCTCCTCTCTTGAATCGGATTCATGTCATGCCGGCGCGTCGGGTCCCGTGGAAGGGGTTCGCCAGTCGACATGTGGGTCCTGATGCTGTGTGGGTCCGGTGTGAGTGACGGGGCGAGTATTGAGAAGTCCGCCCCGCAGGTCAACAGGAACTTGCTCGTTCCAAAAAATAAACGGCTTGTTTGTGAACCGTCTCCATCCGGTGGACGCCCAATGAAAAAGGGGTCCGCGGGGACCCCCAAGTCGTACATCCGGCTGCAGCATCAACCGATACCGAAGGGGGGACTTGAACCCCCACGTCCTTGCGGACAACAGATTTTGAGTCTGCCGCGTCTACCATTCCGCCACTTCGGCGCAGGGCCAAGATAGGGCTCAGGCCCGGGAAAATCACCTGGGAGCGGCGGGTGGAGCCGGCCCGACATCCGTGCCAATCCCGCTGCGGAGTGGCTTCGGATAGCTACGGATTTTCTACAAGAGACGCTCCAAATGGTTCCGCAATGGTGTGCTTTCCCTTGATCGCCGGACCGGGAACGCTACCTTGTCAAGCGTGTAACACGACTGACTTCCGCTGGGAGGATCCATGAAACGAATCGCGGCGGCCCTGCTGGGCGGCTGGTTGCTGGCGGGCGTCGGAACCCAGGCCCGGGCCGAACACCCGGATCTGGGCTGGCTGACCTACACGGGCGCCGGCTCCTGCGCCTCGCCCTGCCACGTGAGCGGCGACTGGAGCATGGAGGAAACGGCGCGCCAGTTCACGGGCAGCGTCCACTTCCAGTGGAAGGCCGACCTGCCGGCCAACTCCGTCTTCGATCCGGACGGCGGCACCGTGACAGGCCAGCTGGGCACCCTCAACCGCCTGGATCCCTTGAGCGGCACCCTGGCCCTGACCGACTGGATCTCCACCCGGCAAGCCTCCAATCCGGCCCTGCCCGGCGGCGAGTCCGCCGGTTGCGCGCGTTGTCACACCAGCACGGGGCGTGTGGAGCCCGGCTCTCTGGACACCGAGGCCTGGCGCGGGGTGGACTGTCTGATCTGCCACGCCGGCATCTACCAGGTGGCGGGCCAGCCCCTCAGCGACGCCTCCCGGCGCCGCGTGCTGCTGGACCCCACCTCCCCCACGGGACACAAACTGGAGCTGCCCGCCGGCGAGGACCTGTCCGTCAGCTCGCGCTCCATCACGGCCCGCCCCAGCAGCGCGGCCTGTCAGCGCTGCCACGCCTCCGCCGACGCCGGGCGCCAGCGCCGGGGCAGCCACGATTTCCTGACCAGCGACACCCACGCCGGCAGCCTGTCCTGCGTGGACTGCCACCAGAGCGAGGGCCACCGCTTCGCCGGACGCCCCCAGGTCTCCCAGTGGGCCGTGGAGCGCGCGGGCAGCACGGCGGCCAACCTGATCCGCTGCGCGACCTGCCACAGCGCCACGGGCCAGGCCGCCCGGCCGGACTTGGAGATTCCCATCCCGCAGCACGGCGGCATCCCGGCCACGCACTTCGTCCGGCTGGCCTGCGAGGCGTGTCACATCGCGGACACCCGCGGCCTGAACCTGGTCTCCTACGAGCAGCTGGTCCGGGAGACGGAGAACGGCCGCTTCCTGCGCTGGGCGCCCCTGACCAGCGGGCAGACCACGCCGCACATCCCCGACTATCTGTGGTCCAACGGGACCATCTGGAGCGACGACAGCCCGCGCGGCTTCAGCCAGACCTTCAACAACAAGGTCACGCCCTTTCACCGGCTGGAGGCCCGCGTGCCCGTGGACAACCTGACGGGGCGCCAACTGCCGCTGGACTTGGCGGTCATCGGCGACGCGGACAGCCTGATGAGCAACTTCACCACCCAGCCGGAGGACACGCTGGCGCTGCTGGACCTGGCGGTGCGGCGGGGCGTCCACCTGGCCGCGGCGGCGGACGCCACCGCCTGGGGCGGGCTGGTGAATCCCGACGGCGACTACACGGGCAGCTGGCGCTGGGAGAGCACCACGCAGCACTTCCCCGTCCAGCACGGCACGCGCAGCGCCACGGCCACCCTGCAGTGCACGCACTGCCACGGCACCACACGCCTGGACTGGGAGGCGCTGGGCTTCAACGGCGATCCCTACATCGTGTCCGTGGGCGACGAGCCGCGGCCCGGCACTTTCTGGCTGGGGCCCTGCCGGCCGAACCCCTTCAACAATTCGACCATCGTGCCCTTCCAGCTGGAGCAGCCGGGCCGGGTGGACCTGAGCGTGCACGACCTGCAGGGACGGCGGGTGCTCACCGTCCTGGCGGACCGGCCCATGACGGCGGGCCGCCACGAGGTGCAGATCGGCGCCGAGCGCCTGCCCAGCGGCGTCTACATGTACCGGCTGCGCGCCGGCCAGCGCGAGCAGACGGGCAAGATGCTGCTGATCAAATAGAGCCCGCGGATCGAATGCATCACGCCCCGTCCGGCGCAATCCGGGCGGGGCGTTTTCTTGGTTCTCCAGATTCCGTTTCAGGTCGTGGTTGGGCCGGGGTGGCAGGATTGGACAAGCGAGTTCAGCCGCTGCAGGTTTCAGGAGGCCGGTTCCGCAACAGGACCCGCACGCCCAGCTCGGTGCAGCCATTGGCGGCGAACACCCGGCGCATGGGGAGATTCTCCACGGGCGTGGACCCGATGTAGCGGCGGGCGCCACGTTCGCTCAAGTGACGCAACCCGCGCGCATGGAGGATCCGGCCCCACCCACGCCCCCGCCAGTTCGGCAACAGGCCGATCCAATACAGGGTGCCCTCGTGCGGCGAATCCGGAAACAACTGGGGCAGCACCAGCCCCACGACGTCGCCCCGGTGACGCACTACGTGCCAGGCATCCCGGTCCAGCGCGGACCCGGCCAGCTCAAGCAACTCCTGGAACCCACTTCGGGCTTGGGCGAGGCCATCCGGGCTGGGCGAGCCCGGTTCCAGGCCGGCCAGCACCTCGACGAAGGCCGGCTCGCCGGCGTCCCGCAGAGTGAGATAGTCGAAGGGATCGGGTTCGGCGGGTTGGAAACCGACGAGGTCGCGCTCCACGTAGAGCTTGCGTTCGTGGACCTGGAAGCCCTCCGCCAGCAGCAGGTCCAGTAGATCCTGTTCCTCCGGCCGCTCCCAGCACAGGCCCTGCACCTCGTGCGCCGCGTGTTGATCGCAAGTGTAACGGATCAACGCGCGGCCCACCCGTTCACGCTGACTGGCCTGCGGAACGGCCAGGCCCAGCAGCAGACACAAGCCGCTGTGGGGGAGTTGCAGGCGCAGGCGCCCCACGCAGCGCCCTTCCTCCCAGGCCAGCAGGCGGCAGGCAGGATCTTCAGTGGCGGCGGCGAGACTCGCGCGCAGGGCGGAGCGCTCGGCGTCAAGGTCCTTGGGTGGCGGCGCGCAGGACAGCCAGTGTGGCTCCTCGCCGATCTGTAGCGGGCGAATGACGAGTTCCTGTGAGCCGGTCGTCATGTTGGCTTGCGCTGCAAGGATTGGCGCAGCCACAGCAGGGAGAGGACCAGTCCGCCCAACCAGCCGATGGGATAGGGCAAAAGCAGCAGGGCCCACCAGAGGCTGAGGCCGTGGTCGCCCCCCACGCCGCCCAGCGAGCTGATGTACCAAAGCAGGCCCACGCCCAGCGCCGTGGACAGGAAGGCCGCGGGCAGCCAGAGGCGGAAGGGTCCGCGCGCCAGCCAGGCGCCCAGGGCCGCCAAACCGATGCCCGGCAGGATCAACAAAGAACCTTCGAGCGGATCCAGGCTGCCCACGACGCTCAGGCCCGTGCCCGACCAGACGAGAAGGCGCCACCAACGGGATGTGTGCATGGGTCCTCCGGTCTTGGCGAAGCGTGTAGCCGCTAGCTCCGGGTCCTGCCCGGCTCGTGCCCCGGCCGCCAGCCCGGGCCGGTCCCCGGCACGCGGCCGATGGCGTGGATCCGCCCGTCCAGGCAGAGCGCGCACTGGGCGGCGGTTTCCGAAATGCAGGCCTTGCCCGGGTAGATCTCGTAGAGCGCGCGATAGGCGGGCGGCGTCAGATTGGGCATGACGATGTTGGCGCCGCGTTGCAGGCCCAGTTCGCGGCCCTGCTCCGTGTTGAGCGTGGCCAGGGCCGTGGTGCTGGGGATGTTGGCGTCGGGCCGCACCAGCCGCGTCAAGGCCAGCACCTTGTAGGTCTGGGCCTCGCTGTTGGGCACCTGCTGGCCGTCCGGGGCGTCGGGAAAGTCCGGGTGGCCGTCCGTGCCCAGCGGCGTGGCCGGGTGCGGGATGTAGGGCCCCACGCCGATCATGTCCAGGTCCAATTCGCGGAAGAGTTCCAGGTCGCGGGCCAGGCTGTCCCAGGACTGCCCCGGGATGCCGATCATCACGCCGCTGCCGACTTCGTAGCCCAGCTCGCGCAGATGCCGAAGGATCGCCAGGCGGGGTTCGCGGCCGGGATAGCCCGGGTGGATGCGCTCGAAGAGGACGGGGTCGGTGGTCTCGAAGCGCAGCAGGTAGCGGGCCGCGCCGGCGCGCCGCCAGGCCGCGTAGTCCGCCAGGGGCCGCTCCCCCAGGCTGAGGGTGATGGCCAGGCCCGTCTCGCCGGCGATGCGCCGCACCAGCTCCGCCACCCACTCGGTGCTGTGGGCGCGATCCTCGCCGGATTGCAGCACCACGGTGCCGTAGCCGAAGTCCCGCGCCTGGCGCGCGCAGGCCACGATCTCGTCCGGCTCCATGCGGTAGCGCACGACCTCGCGGTTGGCGGAGCGGATGCCGCAGTAGGCGCAGCGCCGCAGGCAGTGGTTGCTGATTTCGATCAGTCCGCGGCGGTGGACCTCGTCCCCGACGTGGGCGGCGCGAACGGCGTCCGCGGCGGCGAACAGCTCCTCCAGCCGCGCGTCATCAACTTCCCGCAGCCAGCGGACGATGCCGTCGTGAGACAAATCGAATTCCACGTCGCGCTCCTGTTGAGGTCCTGCCGCCTGCATTTGACCTTCTCTGGCGAATGCCGGGATCGCCCAAATCCAAACTGTGTCTCTGTGCCTCTGTGTTGAGCTCTCAGCGGGTTCGCGCAGCGGCCACGGCCTCCAGGGCCGCGGGGAAGGGTTTGAGGGCCCGTTCGAAGATCCCCTGGCTGTAGGCGATGGCCAGCCCGTAGTTGGTCATGGGCACGCCGGCCTGGCGGCAGGCCAGCAGGCGGTTGAGCACCTCGCGGCGGTTCCACATGCAAGCCCCGCAGTGGATCACCAGTTTCCAGGGCGAGAGGTCCGCCGGGAAGTCGTGGCCCTGCACGTGGTCGAACTCCAGCGCGCCGCCCACGTACTGGCGCAGCCAGCGCGGGATTTTCACCCGCCCGATGTCCTCGCCGCCGGGATGGTGGCCGCAGGCCTCTGCCACCAGCACGCGATCCCCCGGACGCAGCCCCTCGATGCAGGCCGCGCCGCGCGCCATTTCCGTCAGGTCGCCCTGGCGGCGCGCGAACAGGATGGAGAACGAGGTCATGGGCACGCCCGGCGGCGTGTCCGCGGCCACCTTGAGAAAGGCCTGGGAGTCCGTGATCACCAGCGCGGGGGGGCGGTTGAGGGCCGCCAGGGCCGCGGAGAGCTCGCGCTCCTTGACCACCAGGGCCCAGGCGTCGCAGTCCAGCAACTCGCGGATGGCCTGCTGCTGGGGCAGGATCAGCCGGCCCGCCGGCGCCTCCTTGTCGATGGGCACCACCAGCACTACGGGCTCGCCGGGCCGCACCAGATCCGCCAGCAGGGGCGGCTGGTTGATCCAATCCTCCGGCGCCTTCTCCAACAGGGCCTGACGCAGCTCGGCGATGCCCGCGCCCAGCCCCAGCGCGCCGGAGCCCGCCTGCACGGCCGCCGTGCCCACCACGGCCAGGCCCAGGCCCGTGAGACGACAGACCTCGGCCTCGTCCGGACGCAGCAGATCGGTCTTGTTGAAGACGGCCACCACGGGCACGCCGCGGGCCTGCAGTTCGGCGTGGAGCTGCTGTTCGAAAGAACCCCAGACGGGCCGGTCGCAAACGATCACGCCCAGGTCCGTGCGCTCCAGCACCTGGCGGGTCTTGGCGATGCGCTGCCCGCCCAGCGCGCCCTCGTCGTCCACGCCGGCGGTGTCGATGAACAGCACGGGGCCCAGGGGCTGCAACTCCATGGGCTTCTCCACGGGGTCCGTGGTCGTGCCCGCGGTCGCGCTGACGATGGCCGCCTGCTGGCGGGTGAGCGCGTTGAGCAGGCTGCTCTTGCCCACGTTGCGCCGGCCGAAGATGCCGATGTGCAGCCGCAGGCCCTTCCTTACCGTTGCCACGCAGGACCTCCCATTTCACCACGAAGTGCACGAAGCCGCCGGAAGAGCACGAAGACGGATGACGTGGCGACCTCGCTTTGCAGAATCATCCAACGGCTGAAGTCCATCGCGTCCATCAATCCTCCATCTGCCGCTTCCATGTTTGTCCTTCCCGCCCTACTTCCTGCTTCGTGTTCTTCGAGGTGAGTGTGTTCCGTTCAGGAGCCGAGGCGCGTGACGGCCTCGGGCGAGATGGCCGCGCGATACTCGGCTTCCGTCAACAATCCGTCGCGGATCGTCTGCTCGCGCACGCTCAGCCCGGCCGCACGCGCGCGCAGCACCAGCGCGCAGACCGCCTCGTAGCCCAGGCGCGGCACCAGGGCGGTGGCCGCGGCGGTGGAGCCCTCCACCTGGGCCGCCAGCCGCTCCGCGTCGGCCTCCAGTCCCAGCACGCAGCGCTCCCGGTAGAGCCGGCAGACTGCTGTGAGCAGATCCAGCGACTCCAGCAGGCGATCGGCGATCACGGGCAGGAAGGGATTCAGCTCCAGCGTGCCGGCGCCGGCAGCCTGGGAGATGATCAGGTCGTTGCCCTCCACCACCCAGCTCACCTGGATCACAGCCTCGGGCAGGACAGGGTTGACCTTGCCCGGCATGATGCTGGAGCCGGCCTGCAGCGCGGGCAGGCGCAGCTCGCCCAGCCCGGCCTCCGGCCCGCTGGCGAGCAGGCGCAGATCGTTGGCCGACTTGCGCAGGGTCACGGCCAGGGCCTTGAGGAAGCCGCTGCTCTCCACCCAGACGTCGGCGTTCTGGGTGGCCTCCACCAGGTTGTCCGCCCGGGCCAGGGGCAGTCCGCTCAGCTCGCGCAGCGTGTCCGTGGCGCGAAAGATGAATTCCCGCGGGGCGCCCAGACCGCTGCCGATGGCCGTGCCGCCCAGGTTCACCACGCGCAGCCGCTCCACGGCCTTGAAGATCCGCCAGCGGTCGCGGCTGAGGGCCTCGGCGTAGGCGCCCATCTCGCGGCCCAGGGTGGTGAGCACGGCGTCCTGGAGCTGGGTGCGGCCCACCTTGACCAGGTGGGCGAAGGCGCGCTCCCGGTCCTGGAAGGCCTCCTGCAGCCCGAGCACGGCCTGCTCCAGCGCTTGCAGGCCGCGGATCGCCGCCAGCCGCAACGCGGTGGGATAGGTGTCGTTGGTGGACTGGTGGCGGTTCAGGTCGTCGCCGGGTGAGACGCGGTGGTAGGCGCCCAGGGGCTCGCCCAGCGCCTGCAGCGCGCGGTTGGCCAGCACCTCGTTGACGACCATGTTCAGGCTGGTGCCCGCGCCGCCCTGCAGCGCGTCGCCCACCACCTGCTCCAGATCCTGGCCGGCGGCCAGCCCGCGACAGGCGGCGAGGATGGCCTGCTCCTTGGCGGGATCGTCGCGCCAGACGCCCAGCGCGGCGTTGACCTGGGCGCAGGCCTGCTTCACCAGCCCGTAGGCACGGATCAGCGCGGGATGGCAGGGGCGCCCGCTCAGCGGGAAATTTTCCTGGGCGCGCAGCCCGCTAACACCCCACAGGGCCTCGGCAGGCACCTGGCGCGCCCCCAGCAAGTCCTGCTCGGTCCTTGTCTCCACTTTGCTCCTCACTCGTCATCCCCGGTGGCTCGGTCGGCCCCTTCCCCCTTCAGGGGGAAGGTTGGGATGGGGGTTCACCGCACCCCAGTCATCTGTCGGGTTGCCTTGTTTGCCACCTTTCTGCTCGCGCGCAGAAAGGTGGCGCCAAAGACGCGCTTTCTTCAGCGGCCGTAACTAGCCGGCCTCACGGCCGGCGTCGAACAGACGGCCGACGCACGATCTTCCTGGATCCGTGTAGCTGGTTCGCCTGACGGCTTCACCATCAGGTTCTGGTTCAGGCCTGAAGGCCTTCACCTCACGAAACCAATCCAAAAATGACTCTGTGCCTCTGTGCCTCTGTGGTGATAGAGTTAATCGTCCGTGCGGCGCGAAGTCCTGCGCGCTTCACCTCACGTGACACAAATCGTCTTTGAGACTTCGTGCCTTCGTGCTCAAGCAACGCTCGGACGAGCCGCAAACAACCCACGTCAAGAGCTACCCAAAGTCCGTGCTCTGTGCCTCTGTGCCTCTGTGGTCAACTGCCCCCACCGGCTCAGCAGTACACATCCCGGCGGCCGGCGCGGACCTTCTCCACCAGTTGGCGCGAAGTCTCGGCGGGTCCCGGGTCCATCCCGGCGATCAGCTCGGGGATCAGCGCCTCGCCCGCCGCGCGGGTCGCCGGCGTGCCGTAGTCCAACAGATACTCCAGGAAGGTCGAGATGGCGTTGGGATCGCAGTGCGCGCGGATGTCGCCGGGCTTGGCCAGGTCCATGAAGTCCGCGCCCGTGCGGCCCAAGCGGTAGCAGCCCGTGCAGAAGCTGGGGATGTACTTCATCGCGATCAGGTCGCGCACCACCTCGTCCAGCTCGCGGTGGTCGCCCAGACTGAACTGCGCGCCGGTGTCGTCGTCCACCTCGTGCTGGCGCATGGAATCCTGGGTGCGCGGCGCGTCCGTGCCCTGGGTGTCGCCCTCGATGGAGACGCGGTCGCACTCCTCGTCCTCTTCGTAGCCGCCGGGATTGGTGCGGCTGCCAGCGGAGATTTGTGACACGCCCAGAGCGAAGGACTCGCGCCGCATCTCGGCCGTCTCACGCGTGGACATGATGATTCCCGTGTACGGCACGGCCAGCCGCAGGATGGCCACCAGCTTGCGGAACTCCACGTCGCTGACCGGCTTGGGCGGCTGCTCGCTGATCCGCGAGCCCGAGGCGGGCTCCAGGCGCGGCACGCTCACCGTGTGCGGCCCGCAGCCGAAGGCCTGCTCCAGATGCCGCACGTGCTGCATCAGGGCCAGCAGCTCCCAGCGCCAGTCGAAGAGCCCGAACAACACGCCCACGCCCACGTCGTGGATGCCCGCCGTCATGGCGCGGTCCATGGCCGAGATGCGCCAGTCGTAGTCGGCCTTGGGGCCGCGGGTGTGCACGGCGTGGTAGGTCTCGGGGTGGTAGGTCTCCTGGAAGATCTGGTAGGTGCCCAGGCGCGCGCCGGCCAGCTCGCGGAACTCCTCCACGGTCAGGGGCGCCACGTTGACGTTGACCCGCCGCACCTCGCCCGGACCTTCCTTGGTCTTGTAGATGGTCTCGATGGAGTCCAGCACGTAGCGGAAGCCCTGGCGCGGGTAGGCCTCGCCGGCCACCAGCAGCACGCGCTTGTGGCCCGTGCGGATCAGGTGCAGCACTTCCTGGGCGATCTCGTCCTGGTTCAGGGCGCGGCGCTTGAGGCCCTTGTTGCCGACGCTGAAGGCGCAGTAGGCGCAGTCGTTGGCGCAGAGGTTGGAGATGTAGAGCGGCGCGAAGATCACCAGCCGGTTGCCGTAGATCTCGCGCTTGACGCGGGCCGCCGTGGCGAACAGCTCGTGCAGCAGTTCGGGGTCGCTGACGCCCATCAGAACAGCCATCTCTTCGTCGTCCAGGCCGTTGTGCGCCGAGGCCTTGGCCAGCACCTCGCGCACCCGCGCCGCGTCCGCCCGACCGGCCTCGCGCAGCGTCTTCCCGATGTGTTCCGCGTCGATGCGCAGAGAAGTCCCCGACATGTTCATGCTCCCGGCCCGCGGGCCAATTGACGCCTGCAACGTAGGCGCTGCGAGGATGCGGGGCAACTCCCACATCCGGATCGGTGATTCAGGCAAAAAAACCCGGAGCCCTGCTGGACTCCGGGTCGGGAAATTCAGGCCATGAAGCGGCCGCGCGCCTGGTAGTGGGTGTGCAGCAGTTTGTGGCTGAGATGGCCGCAGGGACCGTCCGTGAGGAACTTGGTGTAGAGCTCCAGCACGGCCGGGTTCTCGTGCGACTTGCGAATCTTGTAGGACGAATCCTCGCCGTAGATGGCCTTGGCGCGCGCCGCGCGGATCTCCGGGGAGGTGGGGATGGGTTGGCCGCCGCCGCCGATACAGCCGCCCGGGCAACCCATGAACTCGATGAAGTGGCACTCGCTGAGCCGGCCGCCGGCCTTGATGTCGTCCATCACCTTCTTGGCGTTGGCGGTGCCGTGGGCCACGGCCACCTTCAGCGTGGCGCCCTTGAGCCAGCTCCAGCTGTCCACCAGGGGCTTGAACATCGGGATCACCGGACCCACGTCCTTGATGGGCAGCTCGACGTAGCGGATGCCGTCGAAGCCGCGCAGGGGGATGATGTCCGCGTGATCGAAGAGGTTCTCCACCTGGATGCCGCAGACCACCTCGATCACCGTGCGCAGGGCCGCCTCCATCACGCCGCCCGTGGCGCCGAAGATCACGCCCGAGCCCGTGGCCGTGCCGAAAGGATCGTCGAATTCGGACTTGGGCAGGTTGGGCAGGTCGATTCCCGCCTCCTGGAACATCTGCGCCAGCTCGCGGGTGGTCAGGCCGAAGTCCACGTCCTTGTGCCCGCTGTCCACCATCTCCGGCCGGTTGCATTCGTACTTCTTGGCGCTGCAGGGCATCAGGGCCACGGTGACGATGTCCTTGGGGTCGATGCCGTGCAGCTGGGCGTAGTAGGTCTTGATCACCGCGCCGAACATCTGCTGCGGGCTCTTGGCGCTGGAGAGGTTCGGGATGTACTCGGGATAGAAGTGCTCGAGGTACTTGACCCAGCCCGGCGAGCAGCTGGTGAACTGCGGCAGCGCGGCCTCCTTGTCGCCCTGGACCAGCGCCCGATGGAGGCGCAGCAGCAGCTCCGTGCCCTCTTCGATGATGGTCAGGTCGGCTGTGAAGTTCGTGTCGAAGGCCTTGTCGAAGCCGCAGAGCCGCAGGGCCGTGTTCATCTCGAAGGTCAGCGGCGTGCCCGGCGCGCAGCCGAAACACTCGCCGATGGCCGCGCGCGGCGCCGGGGCGGTCTGGATCACCACGTGCTTGGTGGGATCGTCGATCAGGTGCCAGATCTGCTCGGTGGGATCATTGGCGCGCAGGGCGCCGGTGGGGCAGCGGTTGATGCACTGCCCGCAGTTGATGCAAACCACCTCGCCCAGCGGCTTGTCGTGGAAGGTCTCGATGGCCGTCTCGCTGCCGCGGTGGCAGGCCTCCAGCACGCCCACCTCCTGCAGGTCGATGCACGTGCGCACGCAGCGGCGGCACAGCACGCACTTGTCCATGTCGCGCACCACGCTGTAGCTGCTGTTGTCCGGCTTGTGGTGGTGCTCCGTGCGCTGACCGAAGCGGAAGTGGGTCACGCCCATTTCCTTGGAGAGCGACTGCAGCTCGCAATTGTTGTTGCGGAAGCATGTGTAGCACTCGCCCACGTGTTCGGAGAGCAGCAGGTCGACGATGTGCCGCCGGGCGTTGCGCACCTTGCGGGTGTGGGTCTTGATGGTCATGGGGCTGCTGATGGGGTAGGCGCAGCTGGCCTGCAGCGTGCGCATGCCCTCCACCTCCACCACGCAGACGCGGCAGAGGCCCGCGCTGCACAGGTCGGCGTGGTGACACAGCGTGGGGATGTGGATGCCCAGCCGCTTGGCCGCTTCCAGGATGGTGGTGCCCAGCGGCACCTTGATCTCCTGGTCGTCGATGTTCACGCGCACCAGCGCGCCCACGTCCCCCTCGTTGGAGTGGGGGTGGATCACCTGGGGCTTCTGTGAGACAGGCGCCCGGCTGGTATCGGGATTCATTCTGCTTTCGGTGTTCATGCTTCCTCCGGTCCTCAGGCCGTCTGCCGGGCCAGGATCTCGTCCTTGAAATGCTCCACGATCGACAGGAAGGCGTTGGGGCTGGATTGTCCCAGTCCGCACTTGGAGGCGAGCTGCATGCTCTCCCCCAGGGCCTTCAGCTCGGACATGTAGGTCAGCGTGCACACGCCCTGTTCGAGTTTCTCGATGCCTTCCAGCAGCACGCGATTGCCGCGGCGACAAGGCGTGCATTGTCCGCAGGATTCCTCGTCGAAGAACTCCATGAAGTTCCGGGCCACGCGCAGCATGTCGCGCTGCGGGCCGAAGACGATGATCGAGCCGCCCGTCGAAGCGTCGTCGAAGGCCAGACGCCGGGTGAAGGCCTTTCGCGGCACGCAGGTGCCCGAGGCGCCGCCCACCTGGACGGCCTTGGCATCCTCGCCGCCCACCTCGCGCAGCAACTCCTCGATGGTCAGGCCCATGGGCAGTTCGTAGACGCCCGGCCGCGTGCAGTCGCCGCTCACGCTGAACAGCTTGGTGCCGGTGGAACTGGCGGGGCCGACCTTGGCGAAGGTCTCGGCGCCCAATGCCAGCACGCGGGCGGCCAGGGCGAAGGTCTCGACGTTGTTCACCACGGTGGGATGGCCCATGTAGCCCGTGTTCACCGGGAAGGGCGGTCGGTTGCGCGGCTCGCCGCGGTGGCCTTCCATCGACTCGATCAGCGCCGTCTCCTCGCCGCAAATGTAGGCGCCGGCGCCCATGTGCACGTGGATGCGGAAACTGAAGCCGGCGGTGCCCAGAATGTCGTCGCCCAGCAGGTTGGCCTGCTCGCGGCGGGCGATGACCGCTTCCAGGTGGCGGCGCAGGTAGTCGTACTCCCCGCGCAGGTAGATGATGCCTTCCTGAGCGCCGATGGTGCGCCCGGCAATGGTCATGCCCTCCAGCACCAGGTCGGCGCGCTCCGTGAGCAGCACGCGGTCCTTGAAGGTGCCGGGCTCGCCCTCGTCGGCGTTGCAGACCACGTACTTGGTCTCGTCCTGGGCCAGGGCGGCGAAGTTCCACTTGACGCCCGTGGGGAAGCCGGCGCCGCCGCGGCCGCGCAGGCCGGACTCGCGCACCATGCTGATCACGTCCACGCGCTTGAGGCCCAGGGCCTTCTTCAGCCCCTCGTCCGGCTGGCTCTCGCGGAAGAGGATGGAGGGATGGTTCTTGCTGCTCATGAGCGCGCCTCCAGGGCCGCCTGGCCCGCCTGAACCCGGACGGCGCCCGCCGCCTCCAGGGCCGTGTCCTCGCTGCGCTCCGGATAGAGCGCGTAGATCCGCCGGCAGGACTCGATGATCTCGTGGGCCCGCTGCGGGCTGATCTGCGTGAAGATCTGCTTGTTGACCATCAGCGCCGGACCCTGGTCGCACATGCCCATGCAATTGGTCCACTCCAGCGTGAAGCGGCCGTCGGCCGTGGTCTGGCCGAACTTGATGCCCAACTCCTGCTCCAGCTGCCGGGCCACGCGATCCTTGTCTCGCATGTCGCAGGAGATGGTGCGGCAGAGCCGGATCACGAAGCGGCCCTTCTTCTCGCTGTTGAGGAAGGCATAGAAGGTGATGACCGAATAGACTTCCACCGGGTGGATGTCCAGGTGCCGGGCCACCTCCTGCATGGCGTAGTCCGAGATCCAGCCCTGGGTCTCCTGCAGCTCTTGCAGGATGGGCAGCAGAGCCGGGCGGCTGCGGCCGTGACGGTCGCAGAGCTCGCGGATCAGCCGGCCCAGGCCCTCGCGCTCCAATACCAGCATGACGCACTCCTGTTGTCGTCGCCCCGGCAGCGCCGGAACGGATGGTTCGGTTCATGGGGGCGACCGTGCCACGGCCCGGAGCCCGAAAGGCCGGTCAGCCCGCTGGGCTCCCCGACGCTCAATTCATGTTGAAATATTAACAGTAAAACCTCGAAAAGCAAGCCGGAGGCGGAGGGATTGGTTCGGTGGCGGCGCCTGATTCCCTTCCCTCGCCCCCGGCGGGGGAAGGTGCCGCGCAGCGGCAGGGGATGGGGGCCGCAAGTGCTGAGTTCCCCTATCCCATCGCGCCCGACATCCGTCGGTCGCGCCTTCCCCCACGGGGCGTGGGGGAAGGGAATTGGCTTCGCCTCGCACTTCCTCGGGACCTCATGCTGCGCCGGGAAAGGGGGCACTCGGCTGTTGATGAATTCCCTTCCCCCACTGCCGCGGATTGGCGAACATGCGGGAGAATCAAAACCAGCCACGCACAATTGCGATGAAAGGAAGACCCGGATGGGAAAGAAGATTCTCCTTGCCTTGGCCGTCCTGATCGGCCTGCTGGTGCTGGGCGGCTTCGTGCTGCCAGACCGCTACTACATCGAGCGCAGCCTGGGCACTACGGCGTCGCTGGAGCGCGTTCAGCCGCTCTTGGATGACCTGACGCGCTGGCCCGAATGGTCGCCCTGGGAGAAGGCGGACAGCACCATCGTCACCACGCTGGGAGCCGTCACCTCCGGCCCGGGCGCCAGCCAGAGCTGGACGGACAAGAACGGCGGCGGTCGGCTGGAGCTGACCCGCGTGCAGCCCGGCCGGGTGGAGTACGACGTGTTCTTCGCCGACAGCCCCACGCCCAACCACTCCGTCATGAGCGCCGAGCCCGGCCCGAACGGCACGCTGGTGCTGAGCTGGAGCATGGACGGCGAGATGGACATGCCCGGGGTGGGCCCCTACTTCGCCCTGCTGGCGGGGAAGATGATCGGGCCGATGTTCGAGCAGGGGTTGGAGTCCCTGAAGGACGCCGCCGAACGGCCCTGAGCCCCTTCTCCTTGGCAGGATCGCATCCAATTCGCATCCCAGTGGTGTTCGTCTGGACGAGGCGAAGCCACTCCCTTCCCCCACGCCCCGTGGGGGAAGGCGCGACCGACGGATGTCGGGCGCGAAGGGATGGGGGAACTCACGTCCCATTGCCCCCATCCCCCGTCGCTGCGCGACGCCTTCCCCCACGGGGCGTGGGGGAAGGGAGTTGGCTTCGCCTCGCCTGTCCACAGGATTCCGGCCGCGTCAGGATGACGGTCTTGTTCTCATCTGGCACGGCTCGTGCGGTTCTTCCCCTCGTCACTCCCCCCCCAAAGATGAACCTCTCTCCATTTCTGACAGCGGAGGTCGTGCCATGTTCCGATTTCCTGCCATTCTGTTCGGAGTGCTGACTGCGCTCCCCGTCGCCGCCGAGCTGGTTCCCCTGGGCGACTGGCCCGTGGACGCCACCCGCGCCGCCCTGCAGGTGGATGACGAACTCATCCGCAACTATGGTCGCGTGCTGGAGCGCTGGGATCTGACCAGTGATCCGCCCTTGCCGGTGGACGGTCAGGTCCTGGACAGTCCGCCCGTGGATCTGCTGGAGTGGGACGGCCTGCTGCTCGTGCTGCGGGAAGACGGCGTGCTGGAGGCGCGCGATCTTGCCGAGGACTGGCGTTCGCCCATCTGGGACCTGGACGCCGGCAACTGCGCCACCCAATTGCTCCGGCACGGCAACCTGCTCCTGCCCATGGGTCAGGGCGAGGTGCGGCTGGTGGACATGACGGAGCCCCGCTCCCCCGTGTTGTTGCCGCACGTCCTCGGGGAGGGCCTGCCTCCGGCCTCCATCTGGGGCGGAAACTTCGCCGCCAGTGTGGACGGGCATCTGGTGGGGGAGCTCAACCCCAGCTGTGAACAAGCCGGGGAACTCAGCCCAGGAGGTTTCCACATGCAGTTGGATTCCCTGGGCCAGTCCACGGACATCTATCCAATCGACGACATCGGCTGGGATTGGCTAAGCGGCGGTGCGGCCGGCGTGGCGGGCGGCGTGCTGATCGGGGGCGGAGGCGGCACGCTGGATTGGGTGGGCCCACCCAGTTGGCAGCGCGTGGCGTCCCTGCCCTTCCGCGTTCGGGCCTCCACCCTGGCGGCGGCAGGCCAGCTCGGTTGGGTGAGCCAGGTCGACAGCCTCTTTCAGGTCCGGGTGGATCCCCAGGCGGATCCCATGCTGGAGGTGACCCAGCGCCTGGGCGTGCCGGGCGGCCAGGACGCCCAGGTCCTGCCGGGCCAGCTGCTGGTGACGGGTCGGTCCCGCAGCACGTGGCTGGACACCACAGGAGATCTCGTCCCCGTGCGCAGCCTGGCCGCGCCGGGTCCGATCCTGGCGCTGGCCTGGGCCGGGGAACGCCTCATGGTCCGCCAGGACAAGTTGTACATGCTGCGCTCCACGGAGGAAGGCCTGGAACAGGTGGGCAGCCTGGAACTGGGTGCCGGCTCGTTCCTGGACGCGGGCAGCGAGCTGATCCTGGCCCAGGTTCCACAGGGAACCGCCGTCATCCGCTGGCCGGTAGGCGAGGAAGGGCAAGTGGTGGCCACGCTGCCCACTTCGTCCCATCTGGGACTCACCCTGTGCGAGCCCTGGGCCCTCACCTACGACAACGACACCCTCGCCCTGTGGGACCTGAGCACGCCGACGGAACCGCGCTTCGTGGATCACCTCGTGATTCCGGGTCTGACCTTCCTGGATGCGCGCGGCAACGGCAACGTGGCGGCCGCAAATCTGGCCAGCGGAGGCATCCAGCTGTTCCGGTTGAGCGCGGACCAGTTGGAACTGGGAGCCCTGCTGCCCGACGACAGCTGGTCCTTTGATTTCGTGGGCCACCGGCTCGTTGTCGCCGTGTTCCGGAATGCCATCCTGCAGCTGAAGACCTACGACGCCACCGACCCCACGCAGCCGGTTCTCCTGCTGAATCAAACCCTGCCGGAGGATGTCTGGATCGCGGTGGTGCGCGGGGGAACGGAACGCCTCGCCCTGTTCATGCTGGAGTCCTGGGACATGGAGACCCCCGGCACCACCTTCCTCCACACCTACCGGTTCGATCCGCAGCAGGGCTGGCTGCGCACCGGGCAGCAGCTGGGCTGGGGTGCGGGGTTGCTGGCCCTCTCCGACGACGAGGTGGCCGGGCGCCTGGCCGTGTCCCTGCCCGGCGCCGGCGCCCGGGTGTGGCTGGACGACAGCGTCCTGCCCGTGGAGCCCGCGCCCGTGCGGCCCCGTGCCCTGACCCTCGCCGCCGCGCCCAATCCCTTCAATCCGGTCACACGCCTCTCCTTCACTCTGGAGCGGCCGGGTGCCGTGCGGTTGGCGGTGTTCGATCTGCTGGGGCGCGAGGTGGCGCTGCCCGCCGCCGGGGACTTCGCCGCCGGCCACCATGAGATCACTTTCGACGGGTCCGCCCTGGCCAGCGGCATTTACTTCGCGCGCCTGGAGGCCGAGGGCCGCACGGCGCTGACGAAACTGGCCCTGGTGAAGTAGGGCGGGCCGCAAGGAGAGCTCCATGATTCCGCGACAGCTGTTGGTCCTGGGATGTGTCACGCAGCTGGTCCTCCCCGCCGCCGCCGAACTGGTTCCGCTGGGCGACTGGCCCGTGGATGCCACCCGCACGGCCTTGCAGGTGGAGGGCGAACTCTTCCGCAACTGCGGACGCGTGCTGGAGCGCTGGGACGTGGCCGTGAACCCGCCGGTCCTGCTGGACAGCCTGGTGCTGGAGTCGCCCCCTGTGGATCTGCTGGACTGGGACGGCCTGCTGCTGGTGTTGAGGGCGGATGGCCTGCTGGAGATGCGCCGCCCGCAGAACGGCTGGGATCCGCCTGTTTGGACCTGGCAAGGCTCTGACTGCGCCACGCAGCTGCTACGGCATGGACGCTGGCTCCTGCCGGTCTCGCCATGGATGCCGTTGCTGGACCTCGAGGATCCGCAGCAGCCCGTTGTGGCCCAGTATCCCCTGGGTGGGTGGGGAGACAACTTCGGGGGCTACTGTGCCGCCTTTGTGGGCGACACCCTGGTGGGTGACTACAGCGACTGCTGTGGCGCTTGCTGGGATGTGTGGGTGGACCAGCGCTGGCTGGCGCTGGGCGAGGGGATTCCGCAGGAACCCGCGCAGTCGTTGGGATGGATCGATGGGTTTGCCTGGGACTTGCACAATCCGCTGGTCGCCGTGGATCACCACCTGCTCATTAGCACGTGGTTTGGTCTGCAGGTGCTGGATCCCGCCACTTGGACCCTGGACCAGACCCTTTCCATGCCGGACCCGCCGGAGGAGATCACCCTGGCCAGTCAGGCGGACGGCCCACTGGTGCTGGCCTCCGGGCCGTCGGGCACCTTATCCCTGCATGTCTCCGCCCAGACCACTCCCCACATGCAGGTGCTGGACACGCTCCAAGTGGCGGGCTGTCGTCAATTGAGGATCGGGAATGGACAGGCCTTGTTCGTCGCCAACGACACCGTCCACTGGATCGATCTCGCCAACCCCAGTGAGCTGGTCGTGACTTCCTCTCTTCCAGCATCGGGTGCCATCCGCGGTGTCGGCCGCAGCGGCGACCACTTGCTGGTGCGGCAGCGCGAGCTGCGCGTGTTCAGGCAGGCGGACGCCCGCCTGGAGCCTGTGGCCGCGCTCCCGCTACCGGATGGCGTTGGTGTAACGGTCAGCGGCAGCCTTGCCTTGGCGGGCGCGGACTCCAGTCTGCTGGTGATCGACCTGGCCAACCCCAGTGCCCCGACTGTCCTCTGCTCGATTCCGGCCCCCGGTCTTGAACGGATGTGCCTGGACGGCCTGCGCGCCGCCTATGTGGCCGCAGGTGAGTTGGTGCTCCTCTCGCTGGAGGATCCTGGCCTTCCACAGGAACGCCTGCGCCTGCCGGTAGGTGAAGTCTCGGACCTGGCCATCGGTGGCGGCATCGTCGCCTGCTCCGAGTACCTCGAGGCGATCCGCTTGATCGATGCCCGCGACCTGGAGCATGTTCATGAGGGGGCGTCCCTGCCATTCCTCTCCTGGAACATGCGGACCGCGTTCTGTGGGGACCGGCTGGTGTCGGCGTGGGGAGCGTACAGCGGTGGTTATGAGCACACTCATCTGACGGTGCACACTCTCGCGGATCCATTCGCGCCACAGGTGGAGACTGAGCGCGTCATAGAGTATTACACCTTTCGCGGCCTCTGGGCAGGACCAGATCGCTTGCTGATCGGTGCGCACTTCACGCCGATCTGGGGGTATGGCACAGAGCTCTTCCTCTTTGACCTGATCGAGGAAAGCCCCCTGGTGCAAACCGCTCACTGGGAGATTGACGCCGGCAACCCCATCCCCGACTACGCGCTGCTGGATGGTGGCTGGCTGGTCCGTCACTTCGAAGCTTCGGGCATCGAGTTGTTTTTGGACGACAGCATCCTGTCCGTGGCGGCGTCGCCCACCCGACCTGCCAGCCTGACCCTTTCCGCCGCGCCCAATCCCTTCAACCCCGTCACGCGCCTCTCCTTCACGCTGGAGCGGCCGGGGGCCGTGCGGCTGGCCGTGTTCGACCTGCTGGGGCGCGAGGTGGCCGTGCTAGTGGACGGGGACTGCGCGGCCGGCGCGCGGAGCGTCACCTTGGATGCGGGGGCGCTGGCCAGCGGCGTCTACTTCGCCCGGCTGGAAGCGGCGGGGCACTCCACCGTGGTGAAATTGGCTCTCCTGAGGTAGACTGGGGGCACACAGCTCCCGGAGGTCCTCGTGGGTTCCATTCGCACTCCTCTCCAGATCCGCCTGCGCGGAGCCTGCGGGTACTGGCTTTCCCTGCTGATCGCCACGCCGCTGGCGGCCGCGCTGGTTCCCGCCGGCGACTGGCCCCTGGACGCCGTCACGACGGCCACGCAGCGGGACGGCCAGCTCTTCCGCGCCTGCGGCCTCGTGCTGGAGCGCTGGGACCTGACCCCGGACCCGCCCGTCCTGCTGGACAGCCTGCGGCTGGACGCGCCGCTGGTGGACCTGCTGGACTGGGACGGCCTGCTGCTGAGCCTGGACCGCGACAATCTCCTCTGCGCCCGCGATCCCCAGGGCGACTGGAGCACGCCGCTCTGGACGCTGGAGACCGGCTCCTGCCAGGTCAGTCAGCTGCTGCGCCAGGGCGACTGGCTGCTGCCCATCGGCCTGCTGCAGATCCAGCCTGTGGACCTCGGCGATCCGCTGCACCCGGTGCAGAGCCTGGAAGGCCTGTGGGGCGTGGGCGACCAGTTCCAGGGAACGCGGGCGGCCTTCCTGGGCGACCTGCTGATCGGGGACTACCTCAGTTGGTGTCCGGGTTGGTGGGACGCCGTCAGCGGCGCGCGCTGGCACCGCTTCGGCCCGGAGGGCGACCAGCACGAGGGCGGCTTCCTGGGGTGGTCGAACTGGCCCCTGTCGCCGCTGGGGATCGACATCGCCGCCACGGCCGACGCCGTGATCACCGACGACGAGTTCGACCTGCAGGTGCGGCGGCCCGAGAGCTGGGAAACCGTCTGGAGCCAGTCCCACGGGCACCGCAGCCAGATGCGCCTGGCCGTGCGGGGCTCCGACGTGCTGCTGAGCGACCCCGACACCTTGCACGCGTATCACGTGGACCTGCAGGCCAGTCCCCCCGTGCTGGAGCTGGGCCGGCTGGCGCTGCCCGGCGGCACGGAGCTGGAGTTTCCAGGCGACACGGCGCTGGTGACCCAGCCGGCCGGCTGCAGCTGGATCCGCCTGGCGGACGGGGGTCCGCAGCTGCTGCGCGAACTGCCCGCCGCCGGCACCCCCGTGGAACTGGCCTGGGCCGGGGAGCGGCTGCTGCTGCGCGGCCGCGGGCTGGAGGTCCTGCAAGTGACGGAGGACGGCCTGCGGCGGGAGGGGCGGCTGGAGCTGCCCGCCGGCAGCCAGCTGGTGGCCGCCGGTACGCTGGCCCTGGCCGACGTGCCGGGCGGACTGGCGGTGATCGACCTGGGCGACCCGGCGGCGCCCGTCGTGGCGGCCACGGTCCCGGCCGTGAATCCGCGCCGGCTGGTGCTGGTGCCGGGGCTGGCCGTCTACCAGGAAGGGGGCGAGCTGGTCCTGCTGGATCTGGCCCAACCCGCCGCCCCGCAGGTGCGCGAGCGGCTGGAGCTGCCCGTCATCACGCGGCTGGCCGCGGCGGAGGGCTGGCTGGCGGTGGGCGCCGGCGAAAACTCCATCCTGCTCCTCCAGCTCAGCGCGACGGGCTTCGGCACGGCCCACTGGCTGACGGACCCGGGCAGCCAGTTCGCCTTCGTGGGTGGCCATCTCGTCACCACGGTCCTCGAGGGCGACCTGGCCAATCTGCACCTCCACGTCTACTCGCCGGCGGAGGCGGGCCCCCCCGTGCTGCTGCAGAACCTGAATCTGGGCGCAGGCAGGAACTTCCAGCTGGAGGGCGGCCGCGAACGGCTGGGCCTGAAATGGTCCAGCGGAGTTTCCGGCGGGATCGCCGTCCTGGATCTCTTCGACCTGCGGGAGGACTCGGGCCTGGTGCGCACGGGGCGCCTGGTGCTGGAGGGCCGGGAAATCGGGCGCGTCCGACTCTCCGGCGCGGCGGCCAGCGCGGATCTCGTCTGCCTGCACGAAAGCGGCCGCGGTCTCCAGGTGGTCCGCGACGAGGGGCTGGCAGAGGTGGATGCACCGCTACGTCCGGCCACGACGGTCCTGGCCGCATGGCCCAATCCCTTCAATCCCGTGACACAATTGGAATTCAACCTGGAACAGGCCGGGCCGGCGCGGCTGGCCGTGTTCGATCTGCTGGGGCGCGAGGTGGCCGTGCTGCTGGATGGCCCGCAGCCGGCGGGGATCCGACGCCTGAACTTCGAGGCCGCCGGGCTGCCCAGCGGCCTCTACCTGGCACGGCTGGAGACGGCCGGCGCCAGCCACAGCCTGAAACTGGCCCTCGTGCGCTGAGGCCGGGGCAAATTCTTGCGGGAGTCCACCATGACCATGACACGATTCTCACTTCAGCTGCTGACCGCCCTGCTGGGTGTGGGCCCGGCCCTGGCCTGGACCAGTCCGGGAATGGGCCAGGTCTATGATCCCGCCGCGCTGGTGGCGGCCTCGGGCGGCGCGCTGGTGGGCAGCTGGCCCGACTACACACAGCAGCAGGCGTTGCTGATCAGCACGGGCGACGAGCTGCGCCTGCCGGCGGGCACGCACTGGACCGTGGCCGCCAGCGTGGAGCTGCGCGTCCAGGGTCTCTGCACGGCCCTGGGCACGCCCTGGGAGCCCATCCGGCTGGAGGCCCTGAGCGGCCAGCCCAACAGCTGGTCCGGCCTGATCCTGGACGAAGCGGACCCCGCCAGCCGGCTGCGCTGTGTCACGGTGCGCGGCGGCGACGACGGACTCAACTGCCTGGGCAGCTCGCCCGTGTTCGAGTACTGCGAGTTCTCCGGCAACTACAGCAGCGGGCTGTCCTGCTTCCTGGCGGGCAACCCCGTCCTGCGCCACTGCCTGATCGAGAACAATTCGCGCTACGGGGTGGAGATCACCGGGGGCAGCAGCCCCGTGCTGGAGCACTGCGTAATCCGCGGCAACAACGTGGAAGCCGCCAGCCCGCGCAACGCGGTGAGCATCGGCATCCAGGGCACCAACAGCCCGCGCTTCACGTCCTGCCTGCTGGAGGGGCGCGGCCCGGCCAACCCGGCCAGCGGCTTCTCCCTCTGGATGTCCGGCGCGCCGCTGGTGCGGGACTGCGAGATCACGGGCTTCCGCAGCGGCGTGGTGATCCAGGGCGCCGGCGCCCAGGGCCGGCTGGAGCGCTGCTGGATCCACTCCAGCCGCTACACGAATCCCATCCAGGGCGGCAGCGGCGTGAACGTCAACACCAGCGCCACGCCGGTCTTCCGCGGCTGCTGCCTGGAGGACAACGACTGGGGCGTGACCATCACCTCCGCCTGCGCGCCGGACTTCGGCGGCAGCGCGGAGCCCGGGGACAACCGCCTCCACGACAACGGCAACGGCGGCAACGTCTGGGACTTCTACAACAACACCACGAGCACGCTGCAGGCCCGGGGCAACTGGTGGGGAAGCACGGACCCCGCCGCCATCGAATTGCACATCCACGACGACGGCGACGGTGCCTTCGGGGCCGTGCAGACGGATCCCATCCGCACCGATTCGCTGCTGGCCCCGCTGCTCTCGCCGGATCTGGGCTTCCACGCCCTGGCCGCGGGGGCCGTGCTGGGGCTGCGGCCGGCGGAGCACTTCCGCCATGTGCCGGGCACCGTCTATCAGCTGGAAGGCCCGGGCAGCGTCAGCGCGGCCGGCGACAGCCTGGTCTGGACCCCGCCCGCTGCGGGCGACAGCCTGCTGTCCCTGCTGCTGCGTGCGACGCCGCCCCAGGGCCCCGGCGCCTGTGACACGCTGGTGGTCTGGCTGCGCCGCGCCGGACTGGGAGCGCCGGTGCTGCAGGTGGTGGAGCTGGGCGCGGACATGCACCTGAGCTGGAACGCCGTGCCCGGCGCCACGGCCTACCGGCTGGAGCGCGCGCTGCAGGCGGACTTCCCGGACGGCGGGGTGGAGATCCTCCACGAGGGCCCGGAGCTTGAGTTCATCGATGCCAATGCGCTGCTCCGGCCCAAGTCCTTCTACCGGGTCCGGGCCCTGGCGCCGGCGCGCTGAGCCCTCCCGCAATCCATCAACATGAAAAGAGGGCACGCCGCGGCGTGCCCTCTGCTTGTTCGATGGTGAAACCGACTCAGTCCTGGCCGAGGGTGACCACCCGGTAGAGCCGCGTGCCGTAGGCCGCGCCGTCCACCCAGCTGGTGCCCGTCGTGACGGCCAGAGTCTCCCACTGGCCCATCTGGGTGGCGCGCTCCACGCGGTAGCCCAGCGCGCCCTGCGCCGGCGACCAGCTCAAGCGCGCCTGCAGGGTGGGCAGCATGTCGATGACCAGGTCGTGGACGGGATCCAGTCCAGCCTGGGGAACCAGGCCCGTGGTGAAAAGCACGGCCAGTCCCTGCGCGATGGGCTGGCAGCCGGCGCCGTAGACACCGTTGGAGCCCGTGGCCATGTAGTACAGCAGCCCGGTGGTCTCGTCCGGGCTCTCGATGCCCACAGTGCAGCTGGCGATGTTCGTCACCTCGCCGTATTGGAAGAGAATGGCGCCGTCGCCGCTCAGGGTGGGGTGGCGCTCGGGATCCAGCAGGATCACCTGGAAGCTCTCGAAGGCCGAGGCGGGGCTGGCCTGGCGGATGTGGTGGTACTCGACCACGAAGCGCCCGCCCTGGACGTCGTACCAGTGCGAGATCGTGCCGCTTTCCTCGAGGTGCGGGCTGTAGTCCTCCCAGGCCGGAGCCAGCATGGCGGCGGGGCCGCCGGCGCTGGGGATGGAGCCGTTCTGGCGGTCCGTGGCCGTGGTCGCGCCCAGGGCGACCCAGCCGTTGGAGCACACCGTGCACTGGGTGAAGCTCTGGCCGTAGTACTGGAAGGGGAAGGGCAGGTCCAGCACGAAGGACTGCTCGCCCGCGTCGAAGGGCAGCGCGCTGCCCGGTCCGCCGGCTTCGGGATCGATAAGCGACCAGTCGTACTCGGCGCGGTTCCGGCCCTGCAGAGTCAGCTGGTTGCCGCCGGCGGCCACGCTCACCTCAGCCCAATCCGTGTTGCCGTCGGCCAGGTCGAAGGCCCGGTAGCCGTGGGCGTCCGGTCCCAGGGGGCGGCTGACGGGATCGGCGCTGCCCGCGCAACTCACCAGCACCTGCTGGCCCAGAGGCAGCGTGAAGGAGAAGGCGCCGCCGGCGGAAGTGGTCTGCACGGGGAAAGCCGGCATGTCGGGGCCGCTGATGGAGACCTGGGCGCCCGCCAGGGGCTGGCCGAAGCCGTCCAGCACCACGCCGTAGACCTCGGCGCTGGGCACCAGCTGGAGCTGAAAGTCCAGCGTGTGGACCACGCCGGATTCCACCGTCAGGGTCTGCTGGCCCGTCTGGTAGCCGAAGAAGGCGGCCTCGAGGGTCACCTCGCCGGCGGGGAACATGATGGAGAACTGGCCCAGCTCGTCGCTGGTGTCGTGGCGATCGCCGGCGCTGTCCTGCACCAGCACGCCGGCCAGCGGCTGGCCGCCGGCCCCGCTCACGGTTCCGCTGACGGTGCCGTAGCCCGTCATGGACTGCAGCACGGCCTCGTAGGCATTCACCAGTCCCCAGCCGTAGGTGTTGTCCTCGCCCGCCGTGCCCAGGGGCAGGGCCGTCTCCATCAAAATGGTCTTGATGGTGACCACGTCCAGATCCGGGTTGGCGCTGCGCATCAGACCCACCACGCCCGCCACGTGCGGACCGGCCATGGAGGTGCCGTCCATGGTGGTGTAGCCCGTGTCGCCCGAGGCGTTCACGGAGTAGATGTTGGAACCGGGCGCCACCACTTCGGGCTTGATGCTGAAAGTGCCGCCGCAGCCCGAGGGTCCGCGGCTGGAGAAGGAGCTGATGGCGTAGGGCGCCGTGTAGGCGACACTGCCCACGCTGAAGCAGTTGGTGGCCGTGGTGGCGCGGTCGCCCGGGCTGCGCAGGCTGGTGCCGCTGGGGCCTTCGTTGCCCGCGGACCAGGTGTTGGCCACGCCGGCGGCCTCGCAGTGGTCGATGGCCTCCCACCAGCGGCTGTCGCAATCCAGGTAGCCGAAGCCCTCGTTGATGCCCCAGCTGTGCTGGACCACGTCCGGCACCTCGTCCACGGTGGTGGGGTCGCCGTCGGGATCGGCCAGCCACTCCAGGCCGGCGAGCACGGCGTTGTCGAAGGCGGTGCCGACGCCGCTGTCAATCACGTTGGTGGCGATCCAATGCGCGCCGGGACAGACGCCGATGCTGTCGTTGGGGGCCAGGCCCGTAATGGTCCCCATCACGTGGCTGCCGTGCCCGTTGTTGTCCGACGGCATGGTGGTGTTGCCCCAGGCGTCCCACCAGCACTCGGAGGCGGGGGCGAAGTTGCCGCGCCAGCGGTCCACCAAGGCCTCGTGGGTGCGCCGCACGCCCGTGTCCATGTTGGCCACAATGGCGCCTTCGCCGCGGATGCCCAGCTCGTACCAGACGCGGTCGGCCTGGATGGCCTGCAGGCCCGGCGTGATCCCGATCTCGCGCTCCGTGCGCTCGCCGGAACCGGCGCCCGCCGGCTGGATCAGCTCGGGCACCAGGTCGGCCTCCACGCGCTCCACGCCGGGCAGCTGGGCCAGTTCGGGCACGACGGCGGCGGTGGTCCGCACCACGACGGCATTGATCAGCCAGTGCGGCGTGTAGCCTTCCACCTTGCCGGCCTCGTGCAGCTCCCCAAGGGCGGCCAGGACGGGGCCCTGGCTGGTGCGGGCGGTGGACTGCAGCAGCTCCAGCACCTCGCGATGCCGGCGGGCCAGACCGGCGCGCTCCGCATGCAGGCGCTGGTCGAGGGAGGCGACGTCGGCCCGGGAATCCAGGGCCAGCAGCACGCGCAACTCGGCGTCGGCCGCCTGGGTGGCCAAGAGCCGCCCCAGACCCGGACTCACGGTCCCGGCGTGGGCGAACCCGGCCAGGCAGCAAACTCCCGCGACGCCCAGGCCGCGCAGCCATTCCAACTTCATGTCTCCTCCTTGCCTCCCGCGAGCGGGGTGGTTGACGTTCCGGATCCAGTTTCATGATGCAAAAATTGGGCCGCGGGGGGTGAACCGGAGAATGGAGCCGGCCCGCCGCGCGCGCGCCGCCCCCCGCAGCAGAACGCCGCCGATCCGGGGCCAGGCACTCCGACGGGCCGCCACGAGTCGCTTCTTCCACGCTGCCCGTCTGCAGATTCCTGCCGGGGGCCGCTGAGTTTGCCAGAGTGTCAATTCCGGCGGATGGTCAGGCGGGCTGGACAAACCCCGGCAGTAGTGTCCGGCATCATGCCAGGCTACCGCCCCTGCGCCCACCGCAGCAGTTCATGATAGGCCGGCTTCCGAGAGCCGTCGAAGCGCAGCACGCCGTAGTGGCACCAACCCGCCGGATCCTGTGGTGGGCATTCATCCTGGATGTTGTACCAGAAGAGCTTGCCGGCGAAGTCCCAGCGCCCCCATTGGTTCAGGTACTCACCCACCCAGCGGGCCTGCGTCGCCTCGTCCACGCGGGGCAGATGTGCGCCGCCCGTCCGCGCCCCCAGTTCAGTGGCCCAGATCTGTTTGTCGCCGTCGCCGTGGGCGACCATGATGGCGTGCAGCTCGGCGGTCAACAGGAAGGGATTCAACGCCTCAGGTTCCGAGAGCGGTCCGCCGGTGCTCCCGCCGGCGCGGTCTTCGTACACGGCATATGGATGATATCCAAGCAGATCGAAACTGGCGGAGAAGGCCCGCGCGGAATCCGGGGTGGATCCATACTGCCGCTGCAGCCAGAGTCGGCTTCCGACCACCCGGTTCCACTCGTTGTCCTCCGCCTTCGGCCAGATCCCGCCCACCAGGATCTGCGCACGTTCATCCCGCGCCCGAATCCGTTCCGCCGCACCAGCCAGAACCTCGCGATAGGTGGCTGCGCTGCGGCAAGTGTGGTCCTTGTTCAGGGTCGAGTAGAACTCCTGCGCGTTGGGCTCATTCCAGATCTCAAAGTGATGGATGCCCTTGCCCCGCCCATACCGGGTCGCGACCGAATCACAAAAGGCCCGCCACTCGTCCAGGTGACGGCGATCCGGGGCGGAGTGCAGCTTGTCCGACAGGCAGGCGGGCCGCGCCCAGGTCGGGGTGTAGGCCACCACCATGACCACGTTCAGGCCCAACTCCCGGGCGATGTCCACCCAACGGTCCACCGGTTCCCACTCCAGGGTTCCCGGCACGCGTTCCACCACCGACCAGTCGCAGTCGGCCCGAATCCAGCGCCCGACCCTCCCAGCCTCCGTAAACGTCCGCCGGATGTGCTCTGCGGATTGATTCGTCAGCGACCCGGTGCTGAATCCCAACCTCTCGTGGAGCGGCTCCTGCGCCATCCCCAGCCGGCCGGCAGCCAGCAGGAAGAGGAGCAGCAAGGCGTTTCTGAGCCCGTCGAGCTGGCTGGGCCGGCGGATGGTCAGACGGGCTGGACAAATCCCGGCAGTAGTGTCAGGCATCATGCCAGGCTCCAGCTTCAATCCAGGTCCAACGGCGGGCGATGGGCGCGGCGGCGCAGCCAGTTGATGGACTTCAGCAGCGCCGGACGGGTCACCAGCCAGCGCTCCAGCCGGTACTTGCCCGGGTAGACCGCGATCATCAGGCCCATCAGGATGGTCAGCAGGCCCTGGCCCGGCAGCGCCAGCAGGACCAGGCCCGTCAGGATCAGCAGCAGGCCCACGACGGTCCGGCCCGTCAGCACCAGCGCGCGGATCAGCGGGTGGCGCAGGGCCCAGGCCGCGCGCCGGCGCTTCTCGCCGGCAAAGTAGTCGGCGGGCAGGCGCAGAATCAGCCAGGGCACTAGCAGCAGGGAGGCCAGGGTGAGCAGCAGGGAGAAGCCCGCCAGCCAGAAAAGCGGGGCTGCGTAGGTGTGCAAAAAGGTCGCGAGGGATTCAAACCCGTGCTCCACCGCCCCTCCCCAGCCTTGGGATCCCACCTGCCGGGCCGCCGGCGGATCCCGCGGCCGGGAACGCGCTCAGCCCTCCAGCCGGCGCCAGTCCAGGTCTTCCTTGTCCAGGAAGGCCCGCACGCCCTTGCGGCAGGAGACGCTGAAGCGCTGCTTGATGTTGGCCTCCAGGGCCAGGTCCAGGGCCTCGGCGTCGGACAAGCCGCGCAGGCGCTCCAGCAGAAGCTTGGTGGCCGCCACGGCCTCGCCCGAGCAGGTCCGGGCCATGGCGCGGGCGCGTTGGCCGGCCAGCGCCAGCACCTGGCCTTCCTCGGCCAGCTCGTTGATCAGGCCCATGCGCAGCGCGGCGTCGGCCTTGACCAGCCGGCCGGTGAGCAGCAGGTCGCGGGCCGCGGTCTCGCCGACGCGCTCGGCCAGGAAGACGGCCACCAGCGCCGGGATGAAGCCGATGCGCACCTCGGGATAGCCGAAGCGCGCATGGACACGGTCCGCCAGGATCAGGTCGCAGGCGGTGGCCAGCCCGCAGCCGCCGGCCACGGCCGGGCCATTGATCGCGGCGATCCAGGGCAGGCGGCTGGAACGGATGGACACCAGCAGCTCGCGCAGGCGCTCCGTATCCAGGCGGATCTCCGCCTCCGGCGCCTCGACGCTGCGCTCCAGGTAGGCCAGGTCCATGCCCGAGCAGAAGGCCTTGCCGGCCCCGGTGAGAACCACGGCCCGCAGGCCGGGGTCCGCCTCCAGCGTGCCGGTCAGGTCGTGCAGCTCGCGCACCATCCGGTCGTCGATGGCGTTGCGCAGCAGGGGCCGATTCAGGGTGACCAGCGCCACCTGCTCGTCCTGATGAACCGTCAGAGTCGTCATGAACCGCCTCCCTTGGCCGGGCCGCCGCCCAGTTCCTTGCCCAATTCCTCCAGGCAGGTGCGCAGGCAGGCGTCCAGCAGCTCCGGGTACTCGGCCTCCGGCACGCCCTGCACCACCTGGCCCTCCGCCAGCACCTGATTCTCCGTCAGGGTCCAGGCCTTCTTGCGTTGATGAGTGGGATTCCCCGCCGCGTCCACGAAGAGCAGCAGGGGTTCGCCCGCCGGGCTGAAGAAGGAGAGTTCCACGCCCGTGGTGAAGCCCAGCGTGGCCTTGTACTGCGTGGCCTCGCGCTCCGTGCGCGCCAGTCCCACCCGCACGTCCACCAGGATCTGCGGCTGGGGCGAATCGTTCAGCAGGATCTCCCCCAGCGGACGGGCGACGAACTCGCCGCCGGCCAGGGCCACTTCCGCCGCGGCCACTTCCGCGGCCAGCGCTGCCGGCGCCAGCATGTTGAAACGGCCCGCGCCCATGGCCTGGTGGGCCCAGAGCGCGATCTGGAGCGTGTCCGGCGTCCAGGCGGGGTCCACCTTGGGGCCGCCCGCCTGCACGTGCCGGATGCGCGTGTTGGGCCGGGCGCTCCAGGCCGGCAGGCGCAGCAGGTCGCCCGCGGCCGGGGTCGTGACGCCGTCGCCCACGGTGAGCTCGGCTTCCAGCCGGGGCCGCGCGGCCCGCACCTCGCAGAGGCCGATCTGGCGCATGCGGCGCGCCAGGGCGCGACCCTGGCGGTCCAGCACAGGCTCCCCGGGCCGCAGCAGCAGGCCCCGCTCGCCCACCGCGGCCGTGCCGTCCAGGACGACGGTCTCCCCCGCGACGCCGCTCACCGGCAGGTCGCGGCCCGCGGGTCGCCAGGCCGCGGCCGCCTTGAGGGCCAGCTCGCCCAGCGCGCTGCGCGCCAGTTCGCGCCAGGCCGCGCCCAGATCCGCCTGGCGGTAGGTCTCGTTGTGCTTCTCCACCCGGCTGGCCTGGTGGGGCAGGCTGAGCAGGACCTCGTGCGTGCGGCGGTCGTAGATCTCCAGCAGCAGGCCCAGCCGCAGGGTGCGGGCCTCGTAGCCCAGCCGCCGGGACTGGGTGATTCCGGCGTGGGTCACCACCAGCCGGGCCAGGGCCTGGGGCAGGCTGCGATGCCCGACGATCTCGTCCTGGCGCACGTCGCCGGCGGCGGAGAACACGCTCTGGGCGCGGAAGAAGGCCGCAGCCAGCTCCGCGCCGGAGGAAGAACCCACCAAGAGCGGCGGCAGCATGGGAAAGGCCCGGCTGTCCACCAGCGCGTCGTGCAGCCACTGGCCCAGCGTGGCCGGATCCACGTCGAACCACTCGTCCAATTGTCCCGCGGCGGGCAGCGCGGCGCCAGCCACGGCCAGGGGCGGACCCTCGGCGGCCAGCAGGCCGTTGATGCCGCTGAAGCGCACGGGCTGCCGCAGGGGCGGCGCCTCGGCGGTGTTGCCCGCCAGCACGCGCGCCGCGCACCAGTCGCCCTCGGCCTCCTGCACGCGCAGCAGCCAGCGCGATTCCCCCTGGATCAGCTCGCCCGCCGCGCCCACGGTCAGACCCTGGCGTGTGCCGCGATCCAGCACCAGCAGGCCGTCGGTCCCCAGCGCCGTGCCCACGGCCTCCAGGCTGCCGGGCCGGTAATGGCTCCCGCTGCGGGTGGCGGCGGTCTCCAGCGCCAGGTCCAGCGCGTCGCTGAACTGCTGCAGGCGGGTGGCCCGGTCGGGCTCCGCGGCGGTCTCCAGCGGGATGCGCACGGTGGCGTCCTGGCCGAACCAGACCTGGCCGCTGCGGATGTCGAAGAACTCCAACCGCAGGCCCAGGCTGAAGGTCCAGACCTGCAGGCCGCCGTAGAACACGGTCTTGCGGATGTCGGCGCGGGTGACCACGCCGCGCACATAGACGCGCTCGCCGGCCTGGGCCAGGGCGCCCACGTCCCGGGCGGGATCGGCCAGGAAGTCGGCGTGCACGCGCCAGCCGGAGTTGCGGGCCAGCAGCTGGGGCAGGCGTCCGGCCGCCCGGGCCGCCAGTTCCCGGCCGCCGTCGGCCAGGAAGGCCGCGTCCACGTCGGCGCGCGCGTCCACGAAAATGTCTGTCACGACGAGTTCCGGCCCGGCGGGTTCCGCCGCGCCCAGCGGCCCGGACAGCAGGCCGGCGAAGCACGCCAGCAGCAGGAACGGCAAGAGAAAGGCCGCGCGCGGGCGGCCTCCCCAAGTCGTTGAACTGGTTGTGCCCGTGACTGGCATGCCCTAGAAGTCCTCGATTGTTTCGTACGAACCGCCGCTGGCCGGGGCCGGCGTCAGCTCCAGCTGGTTGTTGGCGCGGGTCTGCTCCACGGCCTGGAGCAGGGCGCCCAGCGCGTCCAGCTGCCCGGGCACGCGGCCCAGGGATTCCTGCAGCCGGGCGGGCATGGCCGCCACGCGCCCCGCGTCCTTGCCCAGGCGCAGGGCCTGCCGGGGTTCCCGGGCGGCCTTGAGCACGTCGTCCGCGTCGCCCACCAGTTTCTTCCCGGCCTCCAGCGCCACCTGGTCGCGGCGGATCGCCAGCAGCAGGTTGCTGCCCAGCCGGCCCATGTTGCGGGCCTGCTCCGCGTTCAACTGCTTCGCGGCGAAGCGCCGCTCCTGGCGGGCCCGCTCCACCACCTCCGCTTGGTACTGGCGCGACTTGACGACCACGTCGCCCGCCGCGGCGTCGCCGCCGACCTGCAAATCGGCCAGCAGCTTCTTCTCCTCCGCCGTGGCGGCCAGGGAGAAAAGCGCGGCGCGCCCGGACTCCAGGCAGGCCGTGGCCCCGTCCAGCTGGGCCACCAGTTCGTCGGCCCGCCCCAACCAGAGCTTGGGATCCGCGGCGCCGGCGCCGGAGGCGGCCAGTTGGGGAGCGGCCGGGGCCTTGGGCACGGCGGGCAGCTTGGGCAGCCCGGCCAGGGCCGCGAGGGCCAGCGTCAACAGCAGGCCGCCGCGCAAGAACAGGCGCGCGGTTCTCACTTCTTCAGATAGAAGTTGAGGTTGTTGCCCTTGGCCTCGCGCAGATCCAGCTGCGGGAAGGCCGGGCTGAGCGCCTCGACGATGGCGTAGGTCAGCTCGTCCACGTCGTTGCCCTTGTAGGTCAGGTCGATCTCCAGCCGGTGGAGCTTTTCGTCCCAGCTGCGCTTCTTGGCGTGGGTCACGCCGCCGATCCCTTTCAAGCCGGTGATGAACTTCATGCCCTGCTGGACGAAGGAGTCCACGTTGTAGAGCTTGATGACGTAGTCCATGCCGTTGTTGGCCTTGTCCTGCCAGTACTGCAGCACCTGATCGATCAGGGTCTGGCTGACGCCGTCGCCGGCCCGGGCGCCGCTCTCGCTGCGGGCCTGTTCGGGGCTGATCCCCACGCCGCTCTGCGAGTACTGCTTGGTGCCCAGCAGCGCGCCCGTGGAGGCGTCGACGATCTTGGCCGTGAAGGTGGCCGTGGCCGTGTACTTGCCGCCCACCAGGTTGGCGGGCTCGGCCTTGCAGGTGCCCAGGATCAGCACCTCGGCGCCGTACTCGGCGGCGGCCTGCTGGGCCAGGCGGATGATCGCCTCGCCGTTGTTCATCAGGTCGTCCATGGTCTGCATTTCGCTGGAGCGCAGCTTCTTGACGGTCTCCGCGTCCACCAGGGCGAAGCCGCGGCCCAGGAAGCGCTCGGCGATGCGCGCGGCGCTGGCCGGGTCGTCCACGGCCTCCTGCTGGTCCTTGGCCAGGCTGCCGTCCCACCAGTACTCGTCCACCATGATCATCATCTTGGGCTTGCCCACCAGCTCCTGGAGCAGGCCCAGCGCCCGGGCGTCGTCCCCCAGCTTCTGCTGGTTGACCACGGCCCGCACCTTCATCCAATACATGTCGATCTGCTTCTTCTCCTCGAGCACCTCGTAGGTGCTGACAAAGCCCGAGGCCCGGCTGTAGATCTCGTCCTTCTTCAGCTCGAAGTTCTCGACCATCGTGCGGCTCTCCATCAGGGTGCCCAGGGCGGTCTCGACGGCCTTGCGCATGGCGTCGCGCAGGGCGGCCTCCCGGGCCGAGAGCGTGTTGCCGTCGATGATCTGGGCCAGGCCCTCCACCGTGACGGTGGCGCTCTCCTGGGCCCGCGCGCCGCCGGCGGACAGGCCAAGGACGATCAGCAACAAGGTCAGCAGCCAGCGGAGGCCGGCCGGGTGGGTGGAGTGTGATGCCCGCATGCGAGTTCCCCTGCTTGGGTTGATCGGGAGAGTTCGTCGCCCGGGATGAGTGGGCGGCACTGGGAATCTACCTCCGCTCCCGGCAAGCCGCAAGGAGCCCCGGTGGCGGGGCGAGGCTGACGGCCGTGCCGGAGCCCCGTCGTCCGGCCGCCCGCGACAGCTTCCACCCCGTTGGCTATTTTGAACGCCCGGCCAGCGGGGCCGGACCATCAGGGAGAACCACCGTCTTGAATCAGCTGCACTTCGATGGCGCCCGCCTGCTGCTGGCCGCGGGCATCCTGCTCGGCATGCTCCTCGTCCGCCTGATCTTCCAAAAGGTCATCCTGCGCCACTTGATGCGGGTCACGGCGCTGACCAGCATGCGCCACGACGATCTGGTGCTGGAGGCCATCCAGCCGCCGATGACGGCCTTTCTGCTCAGCCTGGGTGTCTACTGGTCGCTGGTGGCGCTGCAACTCCCCACCACGCCGCTGAACCTGCCACGCTACCTCGAGCTGGCCTGGCACGCCACGGCCATGGCGCTGGTGATCTGGCTGCTCTACCGGCTGATCACGCCGCTGGCTGCCTTCCTGGAGGACCGGCTCTTCTCCGGCGACGAGACGGGCCGCCGCCAGTTCGCGCCCATCCTGACGGGCGTGCTGCGCTTTCTGCTGATCACGCTGGCGGCCGTGTTCGTGGCCCACAACCTGGGCTACCAGGTCACCAGCCTGCTGGCGGGGCTGGGCATCGGCGGACTGGCCGTGGCGCTGGCGGCCCAGGACACGCTGGCCAACATCCTGGGCACGGTGGTGGTGCTCAGCGACCGGCCCTTCCGGGTGGGCGACTGGGTGCGCGTGGACGGCCAGGAGGGCACGGTGGAGGGCATCGGGTTCCGCTCCACGCGGATCCGCACCTTCTCCAAGAGCCTGATCGTGGTGCCCAACAAGCTGCTGACCGAGAAACAGATCGAGAACTGGTCGGCCATGACCTGCCGCCGGGTGAAAATGTCGCTGGGCCTGCTCTACGCCACGGAGCCGGAGCGCCTGACGGCCTTCGTGGAGGATCTCCGGCAGTTGCTGGTGACAGACCCGGGCGTGGACGCGGAGGCCGTGACGGTGGCCTTCACGGAGTTCGGCACCAGCAGCCTGGACGTGCTGGTGGTCTACTTCACCCACGCCATCCCCTACGACGAGCACCTGGTGGTGCGCCAGCGGATCAACCTGGCCATCCTGCGCCTGGCCGCCGCGCGGGGCGTGGAGTTTGCCTTCCCCACTCGCACGGTGCAGCTCGAACAGCCACGCTGATATGGAACCGACCACAGAGACGCAGAGACACAGCTTTCAATCAATGCACTTGGTTCAGAGGATAAACCTGCGTATCCCTTCCTTCATCAATTGGGTCTTGAAGTTGAGCAGCAAGCCGATCTTCAATCCGGAGATACGTAGGTAAGAGAGGATCTGAGCTTCATGGACGGGTAGCACTCGCTCAACCGTCTTCAATTCAATCAACACCCGGCCCTCGACCACGACATCGAGTCGCAGCGCGGCGTCCAATCGAAGCCCATCGTATTCGACGGGAAGCCAGACCTGACTCTCCACCTGCAATCCGCGTTTGCGGATCTCGTGCAGCAGGCAGACCTCGTAGATTTTTTCCAATAAGCCCGGGCCGAGATTCCGATGCACTTGGAAGGCAGAACGCACGATGAGGCCCGAGATGAGGTTGAGTTCAGAATCGATCATGCCATTCCCTTTGGACCATGATCCCACAACTCAGCACTGTGCCTCCGTGTCTCTGTATTGAGATGGAATTCGGATTCTTTGGCTCCGCTCGTCCACTTGGCTGGACAGAGCTTGACCTAACGGAACCCACATCATGGGGCTGACCGAGTCCCTATATTGTCAGCCCATTTCAACAACCGGAGCCGCACATGAGCCCTTCCAGCCTGCGATCCACCCTGGTCCTGCTCTGCTCCTGCGCGGCCCTCTCGGCCTGCGCCCAACCTCGGCAGCTGACCATCCTCCACGTCAACGACATGCACACCCACTACCTGCCCGAACCGGCGGAGTGGGTCAAGGAGGATCCCAAGCCCCTGACCGGCGGCATGGTGGCCCTGCAGGAGGCCGTGGCCCGGGAAAAGGCCGGCGCGTCCGCCACGCTGGTGCTGGACGCCGGCGACTGGCTCACCGGCACGCCCCTCTCGGAGGTGGAGGCCGAGGGCGTGAAGGGTGGCGCCTTCATTCAAATGATGAACCGCGTGGGCTTCGACGCCGCCACCATCGGCAACCACGATTTCGACAACGGCGTGGAGACGCTGCCCAAGCTGATCGGGCTGGCCAGCTTCCCGGTGGTCTCCGCCAATCTGCGCCGCGACGGCGAGCTGCTGGCCCCGGCACCCTGGCTCGTGCTGGAGCGCGGCGGGCTGAAAATCGGCGTGGTGGGTCTGATCCTGGACGATCTGGCCCAGGAAGTCAGCCGCGAGATGATGCGCGGCATCGAGGTGCGGCCGGTGGCCGAAACCGCGCGGGAGGCCATCGCCGAGCTGGACCCGCAGACCGACCTGATCGTCCTGCTGACCCATCAGGGCTGGCGCGAGGACAGCCTGCTGGCCACCCAGCTGACGGGCGCGGACGTGATCATCGGCGGCCACTCGCACACGCGCCTGAAGACGCCCCAGCTGGTGAACGGCGTGCTGGTGGCCCAGGCGGGCAGCTCGGCCCGCGACCTGGGGCGCCTCGACCTGACCGTGGAGGACGACCGGGTGACGGCGCACGAGGGACGGCTGATCCCGCTCTTCCAGCGCGACGTGAAGAACCCCGATCCCGAACTGGCGGCGCTGGTGAAAACCCACGAGGAGCGCATCGACGCCGAGTACGCCGTGGTGATCGGCCACGCGGCGACGGACTTCGGTCGCAACTACTACAAAGAGAGCGCCCTGGGCGACCTGATGAGCGACCTGCTGCTGGGGATCACGGGTGCCGACGTGGCGCTGCTGAACTCGGGCGGCCTGCGCGCGGACTTGAAGTCCGGGCCGGTGTCACGGCTGGACATCAAGCAGATCCTGCCCTTCGCCAACACCATCGTGCTCTTCCGCGCCACGGGCGCGGAGCTGCTGACCCTGCTGCGCACCAATGCCAAGGCCAGCCTCCACGAAGAACAGGGCATCCTGCAGCTGGCCGGGATCCGCTGCGCCTACCGCGAGGGCGCGGCGGGCGTGGAGATCCTGGAGCCCACGGTGGCCGGCCAGCCGCTGGACCCCGGGGCCGTCTACACGGTGGCGACGGTGGACTACGTGCTGGGGCTGGGCGCCAAGTACATGGGCTTCGAGCCCGCCGCGCACGAGAGCCGCTCGGGCACGCTGTTCACGGCCGTGGCGGAGTGGATCGCGGCCCATCCCGAGCTGGAGGCGCCGGCGGGCGGCCGCTTCACCCATCGCCCCTGAACCCGAACCCCATCCCCAACTGAGCGAGGAACCATGCCTGCCTGGCTGAACAACCTGCTGCCGATCCTGCTGCTCCTGGCCGCCGTGGTGGTGGTCCTGAGCCGGCTGCCCAAGATCGACGTGGGGCACACGGACGGCTACCGCCGCCGACGCGTTCTCAACTGGCTGCCCCTGGGTCTCACCTACGCCTTCCTCTACATGGGACGCTACAACCTGGAGGTGAGCAAGGGCGCCTTCGGCGACATCGTGGGCTCCGACGGCTCGGCCATGATGGGCAACGCGGACTTCGGGCTGATCTTCGGCGTGGGCACCATCATCTACGGCTTCTCCTTCATCATCAACGGGCCGCTGACGGACAAGCTGGGCGGCCGCTTCTCCATCCTGATGGGCGCGGCGGGCGCCCTGGTGGCCAACGTGCTGATGGGTCTGGCCTCGCTCAGCCTGCTGCACCAGGGCCCGGGCCACCAGTGGATCGCCGGGAATTTCGTGCTGCTCTTCGCCGGGCTCTACGGCCTCAACATGTACTTCCAGAGCTTCGGCGCCGTGGCCATCGTCAAGGTCAACGCGGCCTGGTTCCACGTGCGCGAGCGCGGCGTCTTCGGCGCCATCTTCGGCATCCTGATCAGTCTGGGCATCTACTTCGCCTTCGACTGGAGCACGATGATCCTGAAGGGGCTGGCCACGGAGCTGGATCCCACCCGCGGCCTGCCCTGGGTCTTCTTCGTCCCGGCCATCCTGCTGGGCATTTTCTGGGTGCTGGATACGATCTACGTGCGGGATACCCCCGGCGAGGCCGGCCAGCGCGACTTCAACACGGGCGACGCCTCCAGCAACGACACGGGGCCGCCCCTGGGCGCGGCCAAGGTCTTCGCGCTGATGCTGCGCAACCCGGTGGTGATGACCATCGCGCTGATCGAGTTCTGCTCGGGCTTCCTGCGCCAAGCGATCATGCAGTGGTTCCGCACCTTCGCCAAGCAGACGGATAGCGTCCTGCACCTGAAGGACGGCTTCGTCTACGAGAACTGGGGCCTCTTGCTCTGCATCGCGGGCATCCTGGGCGGCGTGGTGGCAGGCGTGATCTCCGACCACGTCTTCAAGAGCCGGCGCGGGCCGGTGGCCGTGCTGCTCTACGGCGTAATGCTGCTGGGCGCGGCCGTGCTGGCCTTCGCCTACGTCTCGCCGGCGGTGGGCCTCTTGGTAATCGTGATGTCCATGGCCGTGATCGGCGTACACGGCATGCTCTCGGGCACGGCCAGCATGGACTTCGGCGGCACGCGCAACGTGGGCGTGGCGGTGGGGATCATCGACGGCTTCGTCTATCTGGGCACGGCGGTGATGAGCTTCACCTACGCGGCCATCCTGCCCCAGCAGCAGCTGGACGAGGCGGGCACGCTCATCGGCCCGGCCACGGATCCCGTCAACTGGCGGCCCTGGCCGCTGGCCATGATCCCGGTGGCGGCCCTGGGCCTCTATCTGGCCAGCCGGGTCTGGAGCGCCTATCCGGAGGCCAAGAAGGGCGGCGGGCATTGAGATGGATTTCGAATGGACCCAGCACGCGCGCCTGACAATCGCCAAGCGCGGAATTCCCGAAGAGTGGATCCAACGCGCCCTTCACCAGCCGGATTGGCGGGAACCTGACGCACTGGATCCATCACTGGAGCATCGGTTGATCCGCATCCAGGAGGCGGAAGAGCGTGTGTTGCGGGTGATCGTCAATAACACAACGCAGCCGATCCGACTGGTGACTGCGTTTCTGGATCGCAGAAGGAGACAGATATGAGACTTACCGTGGACCAACAGGCGGATGCGCTCTATCTCGATTTGAGCGAAGGCAAAGCAACCCGCTCGGAAGAGATTTCTCCGGGCATTGTGGTGGACTACGACGATCAAGGCCAGCTGGTGGGAATCGAGGTCTTGCAGCTTTCAAAGCGGGCTCCCCAGCTTGATGTGGGACGCCTGCTGTTTGAATCCACTCCTCGTGTGGCCTAGCCGCCTATAAGACCAGGCCACCCGCGTGGGGATCTGTAACACAGAGACACGGAGACACAGCCAAGGCAATCTGAAATGAGTTCTTCAACCAGACTTTAATCTCTCTGTGTCTCTGTGACTCTGTGGTTTGCTTCGAAAAAACACATCCATAGGAGCCGACATGGCCGCGAATCTGTTCGAGAACCTGATCATCATCGGCCGGCCCGCAGCGGGCAAGAGCGAGGTGATCGACTACCTGAAGAAGACCCCGGACGCCGAGCGCGCGGCGCGTTTCCACGTCGGCCCTTTCGAGGAGATCGACGACTTCGTGTTCGTCTGGGAGTGCTTCGAGATTGACAACATCTACAGCAAGCACGGCATGCCGCGCAAGTTCAGCGACGAGAAGTACTACTTCAACGAGCACTTCGTCTGGAACATGTTCCTGGAGCGGATCAACCTGGAATACGCCAAGAAGCTGGCCTACAACCCGAACTATCACGACACGCACACGGCGCTGATCGAGTTCGCCCGCGGCGGGGAGAACGGCTTCCGCGAAGCCTTCGGTTATCTCTCCGACGAGCTGCTGAGCCGCTCGCGCATCATGTACATCAAGGTGCCCTTCGAGGAAAGCCTGCGCAAGAACCGCAAGCGCGCTCGGCCGGGCCAGGAGGATTCCATCCTGTATCACAGCCTGCCGGACGAAAAGATGGAGTTCTACTACAAGACCAACGACTGGGAGGCCATCGAGGCCGCGGATCCGCAGTACGTGCAGGTGCGCAACTTCAAGATCCCCTACACGGCCTTCGAGAACATGCCCGAGAAGACCGGCGACCCGGCGCTGCTGGGCCCCGAGCTGGAGCGCACGTTGCAGCACCTCTGGGCCATTCCCAAAGCCTGAGCGTCCCACCAGCCTGACCTCTCCACGGCCGGTCCCTCCCGGGGCCGGCCGTTGTCGTGGGTGATGGACAGTGCTCTGGCACCGGCCTGGCACCGGCCTGGCCGGGCGCCATGTATTCCACCTTTCTGCTGGCGCCAGAAAGGTGGAGCCAAAGAGGCGCTTTTTTCAGCGGCCGTAACTAGGCGGCCTCACGGCCGCCGTCAGACAGACGGCCGAGGCAGGCTCTTCCCGGTCCGCTGGTAGTTGGTTCGCGCTTCGCGCTTCACCCAGTTTCTGGTTCAGCCCTGCGGGCTTCACCTCACGCACCCTCATCGTCATCCCCGGCTTGACCGGGGGATCCCATGGCCGGGGCGCAATGGGATGAGGGCGTGCTCATCCCCACAGTCAGCACGCCTTTGAGCCTGTGAGTCTTCGCGCTAGAGCTGATCCTTGGCTGTATCGCACGCAACCCAGCCCAAGGACAATCCAGCCTGGCACCGGCCGAGCGAGCAATCATGGTCAAGACCTGGATCGCTGGATCCTCCATCTTGGGGGCAGGAGGAGGCGCCATGTCCACGCCGGAAGCCAGACCCGCAGCCGTCCGCCGGATGCAGGCCCACATCGAGGCCCACCTGAACGAGCCCGTCACGCTGCAGGCCCTGGCCCGCTGCGCCGGCTGCTCCCCGTGGCACGCCTCGCGGCTGTTCCGGGAGCAGACCGGACTGTCGCCCTTCGCCTATCTGCGGCTGCGCCGGCTCAGCGCCGCCGCGCACAGCCTGGGGGCCACGCGCGACCGGGTCATCGACGTGGCCTTCGACTTCGTTTTCGATTCGCACGAGGGCTTCACCCGCGCCTTCACCCGGCACTTCGGCCTCTCGCCGCGGCAGTACCGGCGGGAGCGGCCCCCCGTGCTGACCTTTATGCCGGAGCGGATGCGCGGCGTCTACGAAATCACCCCAGTGGGAGGAGGAACGATGCAGGATTCCCGACGTACCCAGACCGTGTTCGTCCAGGTGGTGGAGCGGCCAGCCCGCCGGCTGATCCTCAAGCGCGGCGTGCGGGCCACCCACTACTTCCAGTATTGCGACGAGGTGGGATGCGGCGTGTGGGAGCAGCTGGGTGCGCTTCCCGACGCGCTGCACGAGCCGATGGGGCTCTGGCTGCCCGAGGCCCTGCGCCCGCCCGGCACCTCCACCTATGTCCAGGGCGTGGAGGTCCCGCGGGACTATTCCGGGCCGCTGCCAGACGGCTTCGAGTGCATCGAGCTGCCCGCCAGCTTGTGGATGGTCTTCCAGGGTCCGCCCTTTCCCGACGAGGAATTCGGGGAAGCGATTGCCGCGCTGAGCGCGGAGATCCAGGCCTATCGGCCGGAGGCCTTCGGCTTCGCCTGGGACGACGAGGCCGGGCCGCGCTTCCAGCTGGAGCCGCGCGGCGAGCGGGGTTACATCGAGGGACGTCCGGTGCGGCGGCTGGACGTGGCCGACCGGACCTGAGCCAGGGCCGGACTCAGCGCGGGCGGAGCAGCTCGCGGGCGGCGTGGCGCAGGATGTCCGGCCACTCCACCTGGTTCAGCTCGGGCAGATTGGCGAAAGTCCGGAGCAAGCGTTCCTGCACTCCGGGTCGATGGAAGAGCGGTCGGAACAGGCGCGAGGCCAGCAGTTGCCGGCGCAGGTGCCGGGTGCCGGCCTGGTAGCCGGCGCGCAGGTGTTCCTCCGCGTGGTGGGCCGTGACCAGCCGGGCGGCCAGCAGGGCCCGGGCAGCGCGCTCGCCGGAGCGCAGCGCGAAGTAGATCCCTTCGCCCGAGATGGGTTCGCAGAGACCGGCGGCGTCGCCCGTCAGCAGAATCCGCCCGCGGCAGAGACGGGCGGGGCGGTCCGGCAGCGGCCAGCCTGCCAACCCCGGACCGGCCTCGAGCCCCAGTTGAGCGAGATAGGCGCGCAACGCGGGCGCGAGGGAGCCCGTCCTCCCGCTGGCGCCGCAGACGCCCACGGTCTGCACGCCGCGCTTGGGAAAGCGCCAGCCGTAGCCCCAGGGAAAGAGTCCGAAATCCAGCCGCGGCGGCAACTCGGCGTCGCAAGGGATCTGCAGTTCCAGCGCCGCGACGCCCGGCCTCCAGTCCGGGTCCACGTGCTGCCGGACGCGGGAGAACACGCCGTCGGCCCCCACCAGCCAGCGCGCGCTCAAATCCCGGCCGTCGGCCAGCCGCAGCTCCACGGCCCGGCCATCCGCCGTGGGGGCCACGTCGCGCAGTTCGGCCCGCTCCCACAACTCGGCCCCGGCCCGGACCGCCTGGCGAGCCAGGAATTCGTCGAATTCCAGGCGCTGCACGAAGGCCATCCGGTCGCCCAGCCGGCGATCCGTCAACAGGCGGCCGGCGTGCCAGATCTGAAAACGATCCTCGCCTTGGTGGATGAGGTCGGCCGGCCAGGCGGAGCCGTGCAGCTCCTCCAGCAGGCACAGGGTGCGCGCGGCCAGGAAGCCGCCGCAGAGTTTGTCCCGGGGAAACTCGCGCTTCTCCAGCAGGAGGGTCTCCACGCCCGCCCGCGCCAGCAGCAGGGCGACCGTGGCTCCCGCCGGACCGGCGCCGGCCACCACCACGTCGACATCGCGCCTCACGCGGGGGCCGCCCCCTGGACGAACTCCGACCAGCCCGCGGGCCGGCCGCGCTCGTCCAGGCGCCAAGCGCAACAGCAGAGCTCGCGCCGGGCGCGCGTGATCCCCACGTAGCAGACACGCCGTTCCTCGGTCAATCCGGCGCCGCGCTGGTTGCGGAAGTCCGGCAGCACGCCCTGGCAGAGCCCGGTCAGCCAAATCAAATCGAACTCCATGCCTTTGGCCGCGTGGATGGTCAGCACGGGTACACCCTCGTCCTCCAACAGGTCGGCGGGACGGGCCAGGGCCGCCTGCTCCAGCAGATGGGCCAGGGCCGAGCGGGGCTGTCGTCCGGCGCACTCTTCCGTGTCCTGGCGCTGGAACCAACGCTGCAGCCGGCGTAATGCTGGTGTGGGCTGGCCGCCGGGCAGGCCCCGTTGGAACCAGTTCTGGCCGGAGCTGAACTCCAGCAGTTCGGGCGGACGCAGGGTCTGGGCCAGGGCCCGCAGCTTGTCCAGCCGCGCGGCCCAGGGACGGAAGGCCTCCGCCGCGCCGGCCACCAAGTCCCGCCGATCTTCCCGGCTCTCCAGCACGGGCGCCACCAGGACCTCCAGCAGGTGCGCCGTGGCGCTCACGTCGTCCATGGCGCGGTGGGTGGGCTCGTGGCGCAATTGGAGCCGGGCGGCCAGGTCGCCCAGCCGCATGCTCCCCGTGCGCAGGACGCGGCGGGCCAGCGCCAGCGTGTCCGCCGTGGGCCAGTCCGGCAATTGGATGCCCAATCGGCGGGCGTGGCCCTGCAGGAGCGAGATGTCGAAGCGGATGTTGTGGCCCACCACCAGCGAGGGGCCGATGAACTCCACCAGCTCGGCGAAGGCCCGCGCGGGATCCCGCCCCTCGCGGCGCAGCAGCTCGGCGTCCAGTCCGTGCACGGCCGCGGAGGCGCCCAGCGGCCGGGTGGGTTTGAGCAGCAGGTGCAAGCGGTCCAGCTCCACGTCGCGCGACCAGCGCTGGCAGGCGATCTCCAGCACCTCGTCCTGCTCCGGATCCAGCCCGCTGGTTTCCACGTCCAGGACCACGTGATGGTGCCGCTCCCAGCTCTCCAGCAGGTCGGCGAAGGGATCCCCGGCCGCCAGCGTGCCGCCGCGCACGAGGTCCGTCAGGGCCAGGTGGGCCTCCGCGGCATGGGGCTGCACGCGCTCCACGGCCTGCCGCAGCTCAGGCTCCAGGCCACCCCAGCGCAGCCAGCGCCCCAGGGCGTCCAGGTCGGACTCGTTTGCCACCAGCCGCAGCGGCGCCAGCAGGGCTCGCACTTCCGGCCGCCGGGAGAGGCGCAGGTCCTCCTCGAGCAGGGCCGTGCCGCCCGCCCGTTCGATCTCCCGGGCCACCAGCCGGCAGACCCCGTTGCTGCGGGCCAGCACCGCGGGCCGCGTGCCGGGACCGCCGCGCGCCAGCACTTCGCGGGCCACGCGCCGGGCGCAGTCCTCCGGATCGTCGGCCAGCAGCCAGCGGACGGGCTCGCCCTGGGGCAGGTGGGGAGCGGGCTGCAGGCGCGTGTGGCGATCGGGCAGTCCGGCGGCCACCTGGCCGGCCAGTTCGAGGATCGCCCGCGTGCCGCGGTGGTTCAGCCCCAGCTGAAAGACGCGCGGCTGGCCGAACGCGCGCTCGAAGGCCGCCAGCAGGCGGTCGGGCTGCGAGCCGCGCCAGCCGTAGATGGTCTGGTCCAGGTCGCCGAAGAAGGCCAGGTTGCCGTGGGGGCGGGCCAGTGCCTCCAGCAGGCTCCACTCGGACATGTGCGTGTCCTGCACCTCGTCCACCTGGATCCAGCCGTACTGGGCCTCCCAACGCGCGCGCAGCGCGGCGTCGCCGGCCAGCAGGCTGCGGGCCTGGTGCACGAGCAGGGGAAAGTCCAGCGCGGCGCGGGATTTGAGTTGGGTCAGATAGGCGGACAGCCAGGCGCGCCGGCCGGCGTCCAGGCCTTCCAGGGCCGCGGCGGCCACGAAGCCTGGCCGACACTGCTCCGGCTCCAGGGCGCTCAGCCGCCGGCCCCAGTCGTGATACAGGCCCGCCGCCTCGCGCTCCGCCTCCGCCTGCAGCTCGCCCCGCCGGGGATGGCAGCGCGCCAGCAGCTCGCGGCTGTCCAGGTCGTCCAGCACGGTGAACTCGCCGGGCAGACCGGCCGCCGCGGCCTCGCGCCGCAGCAGGTGGGAGCAGAATCCATGGAAGGTGAAGACCGCCGTGCGGGCGGCGCCCGGGCCGAGGCCGGCGCTGCGCAGGCGCAGTTCGCGGGCGGCCCGGTTGGTGAAGGTGAGACAGAGGCAGCGCTCAGGTTCCAGGCCCGACTCCAGCGCGGCGGCCAGCCGGCGCGCCATTACCAGCGTCTTGCCGCTGCCCACGGGGGCCAGGACCAGCAGCGGGCCTTTCAGGGCCTGGACCACGGCCTGCTGCTCGTCGGTGAGGGTCTGTTCCGCTTCCGGCCTCATGGCTGCCTTCCCGTCCCGTGACCGCTGCCTGCTTCGCCACCCGTCAAGATGGGCGCCCGCGGCGCGGGATGCCAGCCGGCCCGGCGCTAACCGGCGGGGAATCGCGCCGGCCGTCCAGCCGCCCCGGCAGCCGGGGCGGCCCTCAGCGGTCGCCGGGAGATCCGGCGCGCGGGCTGGACACGCTCAGGCCGCGTCGTCCGGTGCGGCCGGCGTGCCGGCGGCGGATTCCGCACCTGCCGCGCCCTCGGCGGCCCCTCCGCGACGACGGCGGCGGGGACGCTTGCGCGGACCCTCGCTCACCGGCCCAGCCGGGCTGGCCGCTCCCTCTTCCAGCGGCGCAGCGGTCTCCAGGGCGGGGGCGGCCACGGCCTCGCTGGGGGCGGGACGCTCGTCCCGGCGCGGTTCGCGTTCCCGACGGTCGTCGCGGCGCGGCTCCCGCTCCCGGCGCGGTTCGCGTTCGCGCTCGCGCTCGCTGCGGCGCGGACGGTTGGGGTCGTCCTGCATCTCGTCGAAGCGGATCTTCTCCTCGGGCAGCTTGGGCGGCAGGTGCAGGCTGCGGTGGTAGAAGTCGTCCAGCTGCAGGGCCAGCAGGCGCCGACCCTCCTCGCTCTGGGACAGCTCCTCGACCAGCGGCGTGAAGCGGTCGATGCGCTCGTTCATCACGCTGCCGGCGTCGCGCAGCTGCTCCTCCAGCAGCACGGTGGTGCGCTCGCAGACGCGCTGGCTCACCTGCTCCAGATCGGGCAGATCCTTCTTCTGCAGCAGGATGCGGAACTTGGTCTGAATCTCCCGGAGCGGCAGCTCGTCGCGGTAGGTGACCAGCGTGATACAACGCCCGCTCTTGCCCGCGCGCGCCGTGCGGCCCGCCCGGTGGACGTAGATCTCCAGGTCCTGGGGCACGTCGTACTGGAACACGATGTCCAGGTCCTGGATGTCGATGCCGCGCGCAGCTACGTCGGTGGCGATCAGGAAGCGCACCTTGTGCTGGCGGATCAGGCCCATCACCTTCTCCCGCGCGCTCTGGCTCAGGTCCCCGCTGATGCGGTCCACGTCGTAGCCGGCGTTCTGCAGGAACTGGAACAGGTATTCCACGTCGCTCTTGCGGTTGCAGAAGATCAGCGCGTTGGCCGGGTTCTCCATCTCCAGGATGCGCACCAGCGAGCGGTCCTTCTCCATCGGCTCCACGGTGTAGTACTCGTGGGTCAGGGTCTCCACGCCCACGTTGTCGCCGCTCAGCGTGAGGAACTCCGGGTGGTGGAGGAACTCCTTGGAGAGGTTGAGCACGGCGCGGGGCATGGTGGCGCTGAACATCAGGCTCTGGCGCTTGACGGGCAGCCAGCGGCGCACCTTGCGCATGGCCGGGTAGAAGCCCATGGAGAGCATCTCGTCGGCCTCGTCCAGCACCAGGTAGCGCACGGCGGCGGCGGAGAAGGTGCCGCGGTCCAGGTGGTCCAGCACGCGGCCCGGCGTGCCGATCACGATCTGGGCCTTGTTCTCGAGGTCCTTCAGCTGCTTGCCATAGCCCACGCCGCCATAGAGCAGCGCGTTGCGCATGGTGAGGCCTTCGGTCAGGCGCTCCAGCTCGGCGTGGACCTGGATGGCCAGTTCGCGGGTGGGCACCAGGATCAGGGCCTGGCACTCCGCGCGGCTCTCGTCGATGTCCAGCAGGAGGGGAATCAGGAAGGCGCCGGTCTTGCCGCTGCCCGTGCGGCTCTGAACGATGAGGTCCATGCCCCGGCGAATCAGGGGGATGGCCTTCTCCTGCACGTCCATGGGCTTGCTCCAGCCCAGGGCGGTGACTTTGCGGCGGTATTGCTCCGGCAGTTCATCGAAGCTGAAATGGACGGTCTGGGATGATTCGGGCAGGGCTTCCGGGGTCTTCCCCGTGTCAGTCGTATCCGACATGCGGCTCTCTTTAGTAGGGTCCTGCGGGTCCCAGGCGCATCCGGACAACCGCAGGAAGCTGACGAGCGGGAGCGGCGTGGTTCGGGATCGCAGGATGCTGCCCCGCTCCGCTTGGCCGGTGTTGGATCCGCGCGTTCCCGCGCGCCGGCTTTGGCAGGGCAGGCAAAAGGTAGCAACTGCTTGGCTGTCAAACCCGACGGCCGGTTTTCCTTTGACAGGGCGACCGATCCGGCGCTGGAACCGCCCAGCGGCCGGAGCGGGCTCGCGGCCACTTCTTCAGCTTTGGCAAGTGAATTTCCGGCTTTGGTTGTTGTGAATTTTTCAACATGCACTATCTTTGGTCCGCAAGCATGGAAGAGGGACGCGCCCGGCGCGTTCCGGCAAAGGAGACACCGCATGGCACGCATTCTGATCGTGGATGACGATATCGACATCATCGAGGCCAGCCGCGTAATGCTGGAGCTGGATGGCCACGACGTGTTGGCCGCCTACAACTACCAGGAAGGCCTGCAGTCCGCCCTGGAGAACAAGCCGGAGTTGATGATCCTGGACGTGATGATGGACGAGCCCGACGACGGCTTCGCCCTGGCCCAGACCCTGCGCGCACGGGGAATCAAGACCCCGATCATCATGCTGACCAGCGTGAGCCGCGTGAGCGGCATGCAGTTCGGCACGGACAACGACCTGCTGCCCGTGAACGATTTCGTCCAAAAGCCCGTGGATCCTGCCGTCCTGCAGGAGAAGGTCCGCGCGCTCCTCGCCTGACCCTTCCCATCCTCTTTTGCCGCAAGGCAAACGTGGACCCTTTCTGTCGATAACCGAGCCCGGCCCACGCCGGGCTCGGTGCTTTCCGCCCGCGCGGCTTCCTACCTTCGGGCATGCCGCTCCGCCCTTCCCTTCCCAGCTACCTGACGCGGGCCTGCGCCCGCCTGCTCCCCGATCCGGGAGCGACGCCCGCACACCCGAGGCAGCTGGACGAGCTGCTGGACCAGGCCCTGGCCGCCGAGTTGGACGGGAGCGCGCCGCCAGCGCCCGGCGGGCTGGAACTGGCGCCCTGGCGCGGGCAGCCCGGGCTGGCAGGAGAGGTTTTCCAGGAGCTGCAGAAGCGGCGGAATCCGCTGGCCGCGCGGGACGGCCAGGTGTTCACTCCCTGGCCCCTGGCCCGGCGGCTGGTGGAGCTGCTGGAACCCGCCGCGGACCAACGCTGGCTGGACCCCGCCGCCGGGGCGGGCATCTTCCTGCAGGCCGCCGCGGCTGCGGGTGTCCGGGCCACCGCCTGCCAGGCCCTGGAGCTGGATCCCGCCGCGGCCGCGCTGGGCGGTCGGCTGACCCCCGGCTGCGCCTGGCGGGTGGGCGACGCCCTGGCCGACTGGAGCGCGCTGCCCGCCGACTGGCGCGGCGGCTTCGACCGCGTGATCCTCAATCCGCCCTTCCGCAACGGCGTGGAGCGCCGCGATCCCGCCTGGAGCGCCCGCCGGGCGGAGCTGCGCGCGCGCTTCGCCACCACCCGCGGCCCCTTCGATCTTTACGTGCCCTTCGTGGAGCGCGGCCTGGAGTTCCTGCGGCCGGGCGGTCAGCTGGGCCTGCTGTTGCCCAACACCTGGCTGGCCAGCCGCTACGGCCAGGCCCTCCGACTCTGGCTGGCGCAGCGCACCCGGCTCTTGCGCCTGCAGCACGCGCCGGGCCTGCGGCTCTTTCCCCGGGCGGACTTCGAAGCCCTGCTGCTGGTGGTGGAGCTGCGCGCGGACGGGGCGGGCGGGGCCCTGCAGGTGGAGCGGCTGGAGCGCCGACTGGACGTGGTGGAGCGGCACGCCTGCCCGCCGGCCCTGGTGACGGAATTGGCCGCGGAAGGCTGGGGGCCGCTGCTGCAGCCGCCTGGGCTGCGCCGTCTGCACGCCCTGACCCGGCCGCTGGGAGAACAGCATGAAGTGCGGGCCAGCCTGAGTGCGGACGAATTCTACCGGCTGGAGGTGCGCGAATGTCCCGGTCTGGTGCCGGAACCCGCGGAAGTGCGCCTGCTCAGTTCGGGCGCGCTCGAGCCCTTCCGCCACACCTGGGCCGACACGGCCGTGCGCTTTCGCGGCGCGCGCCGGCAGCGGCCCGTGGTCCGGCTGGCGGACCTGTCGCCCGGGCGGAGGAACCAGGCCCGTCAGCCGCGCGTGCTGCTGGCCAACTTGAGCCGCCGGCTGGAGGCCCTGGCCGTGGCGCCCGGCGCGGCCCTGGGCGTGGTCAACGTGATGCAGGTCTTCTGCCGGGATCAGGCGGAGGCGCGGGCCCTGGCGGCCTGGCTCAATTCGGGACCCGTGCAGGCCTGGGTCCACACCTGGCACGACCCCCTGCGCATGAACGGCCAACTCAGCCTGAACCGGGAGCTGGTGCGCTCGCTGCCGGGGCCGCCGCGGCTGGATCAACCCGGTCAGGCGGCGGACGCGGAGCAACTGCGGCGGCTGGGCCGGCTGTTGGCGGAGCTGGCCGACGCCGGCCGTCTGGATCAGGCCGGAGAGGGGCTGCGCCAGCTGGACGAACTGGCCGCCCGCTGGCTCCCCGCCGCCGCTGGAGCCGCCCCGGAATGCTGAGCCGGGGCGCGTTCATGCTGGCATGTTCCGGCGTGCTCGGCTAGCTTTCACGCACTCACACCCCAGCTGGGATACCACACATGCGCACGCTTCCATTCCTCCTCCGGCCGCTGCTGCTGTTCCTTCTGTTGGGAAGCGCCGCCGCAGCCCCGGCGAAATCCGCCTCGCCCGAAGTGGCCAAGCTGGGCTTCTTCATCGGGGACGTGCGTTGCCGCACGGGCGCGGGGCCTTGGGCACCGGCCCGGCTGAACCAGTCCCTGCGCGCCGAGCAGGAGCTCCGCACCGGCCCGGAGAGTCGCGCCGAACTGCAGTTGGGCAGCAGCGTGGTGCGGCTGGGCGAGCGCAGCCAATTGCGGCTGGCGGACCTGAAGCGCAAGGGCGAGGCGGCCGAGGGCGGCCTGCAGCTGCTCTTCGGCCAACTCTGGACCCGCCTGCGCAACCTGGGCGACGAGGGTCTGGAACTGCGCAGCCCCACCGCCGTGATGGCCGTGCGCGGGACGATCTTCCGCGCCGAGGCCGGCGTGGATTCCAGCCTGGCCATGTGGGTCTACGAGGGCCGCGTGGATATGGGCGGCGCCGACCAGGCCGTCGGGTCCGACACGGGCCAGGCCGCGCCGGCGGCGCCCACGGGCGAACCCCGACCCGCCGGCGGGCCGCGTCCGGTGCCCGGACCCTACGAGATCACGCTGGACGAGTGGGTGCGCGTGACACAAGGCATGCGCTTCGTGCTGCGGCCCGACGGACGCTACGCGCTGGAGAGCTTCGACGCCGAACAGGACCGGCTGGACGACTGGGTGCGCTGGAATCTAGCCCGGGACGCGGCCCTGCATGAGTGAGCTCCGCACACGCCTGCTGAAGGCGGGCGCCGCCGGCCTGGCGGCCGTCCTGCTGGGCCTGCTGCTGGCCGGCTGGACACCGATCCGCGGCCTGTTCGACAGCCTGGAATCCCGCCTGACCGACCTGCGGATACGCTCCCTGCCCTGGAAGCCCGCCGCCGGCGACGACCAGATCCTCATCGTCGACATCGACGCCCGCAGCATCGACAAGCTGGGACGCTTCCACAACTGGTCGCGCGCCCGGCTGGCCGAACTCGTGACCGGCCTCCACGCCGGCGGCGTGCGGGCCGTGGTCTTCGATCTGCTGCTGGACGCGGGCCCGGACTCCGGCGCTGACGCCCAGTTGCTGGCCGCGCTGCGGGCCTCCGGGCGCGTGGTGGCCGGCGCGGGTTTCAGCGTGGCGGACAGCGCGGCCTTCCTCTATGCCATGCACACGGCGCCCGCCGGGCTGGCCGGCACGGCCCTGAGCTTCGCCGGCGACAGCTGCGTCCTCTGGCCTCAGGAGCGGTTGGAAAGCGGGCTGCCAGGTCTGCAGGCCGTCACCCGCTGGGGCTTCGTCAACGCCCGGCCGGATCCGGACGGAGTGATCCGGCGCGCTCCGCTGCTGGCCTCCTTCGGCGCCCAGGTCTGGCCTTCCCTGGCGCTGGCCGCGGCCATTCCCGCCCTGGGCTGGAGCGGCCTGGAAGTCCAGGCCGGGCCGCGCACCCTCACGCTCGCCGACCCCGGCGGCGCCGGCCGCCGCAACCTGCCCCACGACGGGCGGGGCAACCTGCTCCTGCGCTACCGCGGGCCCTGGCGCAGCTTCCGCACCGTCTCCTTCTACGACGTGCTGGAGGGACGCCTGCCCCCGGGCTTCCTGCAGGACAAAATCGTGCTGGTGGGATCCTCGCTGGCGGGTCTGGCGGACCTCAAGCCCGTGCCCCTGCAGGCGGCCTACCCGGGCGTGGAGATCCAGGCCACCGCCCTCTCCAACCTGCTGGCCGGGGATCCCCTGCGCGCCACGGGTTGGAGGGGCCTCGGCCTCATGCTGCTGCTGGCCGCCCTGCCCTCGGCCCTGGCCTTCACCCAGCGTCGCGCCTGGCTGGGCCTCCTGCTGCTCGTGGCCACCGCCGGCCTGCTCTGGGCCGTCAGCCTGGTCGCCCTGGTCGGCTGGGGACTCCTGCTGCCCGTGGCCCTGCCCGCCAGCGCGGGCCTGCTGGCCGGCGGCGGGGCGCTGGTACAGCGCCTGCTGGGCGAGGAGCGCCAGCGCCGTTGGCTGGCTGGCGCCTTCTCGCGCTACGTCTCGGAGGAGGTGCTGCAGGAGCTGCTCCGCCATCCGGAGCGCCTCTGCCTGGGCGGCGAACGACGCACCCTCAGCCTGCTGTTCTGCGACATCCGGGCCTTCACCAGCATGAGCGAGCGCGTGCCGCCGGCGGAGCTGGGCGGCCTGTTGAACCGCTACCTCACCGTCATGAGCCAGCTGATTCTCGAGCAGGGCGGCACCCTGGACAAGTACATCGGCGACGCCATCGTGGCGCTGTTCGGCGCTCCGGTGGAACAGGAGGACCACGCCCGCCGCGCCCTGCTGGCCGCCCTGGCCATGCAGGAGCGCCTGGCCTCGCTGCGCGTGGAATTCGCCGGCACGGCCTTCGAAGAGCTGGAGATCGGGATCGGCGTCCACTGCGGACCGGTGCTGGTGGGGAATTTCGGCTCCGATCTGCGCTTCGATTTCACAGCCATCGGCGACGCCATGAACCTGGCCAGCCGGCTGGAGAGCCTCACCAAATCCTACGGTTGCCGGATCCTGGTCTCGCCGGACATCCTGGCCGCCGCGGGTCCGGGTTTCGGCCAGCGCCTGCTGGACCACGTGCGCGTGATGGGCAAGCAGACGCCGGTGGAACTGCACGAACTGTTCGCGCCCGGCCCGGAGCGCGGGGAGTTGTGTCACAGTTTCGAGGCGGCCCGGGCCTTGTACGCCACGGGCGACTTCAGCGCCGGGGCCGCGGCCATGCGCGCCCACCTGGAGCGCTTCCCCGACGACGCCCCCGCCCGGGCCCTGCTGGCACGCTGCGACCTGCTGGCGGCCAGCCCGCGGACCGGCTGGGACGGAGTCTGGCAGATGGACCGCAAGTAGCCTCCCACCCCCGCACGACAGCGATCGCACCGCGCTGGGCAGCCAGCGCCCGGCTCCTCCGGGCTAGAGGCCGAGTTAGATTTGGATATTCTTATCCAATTTCACTTTTTACTACTACAGTCGTGTAGCAATAGATAGAAGGACATCGCATGAGCGCGTTTCTGGGACCCATCCATCACGTGATGCACGAGCGCCTGGGCCGGGTGGCCGGGCGGCAGGAGGAGCTGGCGGCCTTCGCCCGGGAGCGGATGAGCCCGGGCCAGCGCGCGGAGTTCGAATCCGCCTGGACCCTGCGCCACGACCTGCCCCAGGGCGAACTGGGCGAGCTGATCGGCGCCCTGCCCATCCACGGCTGGCTGCAGGAGCAACTGGAAGGCCTGCTGCGCTCGGAGGGCCAACTGTGGGCGCTGCTGGCCGACCGTCCCGAGCGACGGGCCCAGCTGCTGGCCTTCCTGCGCGGTCACGGTCTGCGGGTGGGCGAGGCGCTGCTGGAGGCCGAGCCGGCCCTGGGCGAGGATGCCCGCCGGCTGCTCCAGGCCGTGGATCGCGTGCTGCTCACCAGCCTGCCCTGCGACCGGGTGAGCGAGGTGCTGGCGGCGGGGGAGCGCGCCTTCATCGTGCGCCGGGACCTGCTCTTCCACGCGGAACTCTGGCGCGCGGCCGGGCTGGCGGAGGAGCTGGCCCTGGCCGGGCACGAGGCCTGGATGGCCGGACTCGTCTCCGCGTTGCCCGCCGCGCGGCTGGTGCGCGCCGAGGTCAGCCAGGGAGGGCGCCGGCTCTTCGACGACCGACTCAGCCTGGTGGCCCGGGAGGCCGTGCATGGATCGTGACACAAAGTCCTTCATCCTGGCCAGCCTGGTCTGGCTGCTGCTGGGGGTCTCGCTGGGCGTGGCCATGACGCTCCAGCTGGGCAACTACGCCCTGCTGCGCTTCGCCCACCTGCACCTGCTGTTGCTCGGATTCATGGCCATGATGGTCTACGGCGTGGGCTACTTCATCCTGCCGCGCTTCAACGGCACCACATTGCGCTGGCCGCGCCTGGTGGGCGCCCACTTCTGGATTTCCAACCTGGGCCTGCTGGGCCTGGTCTTCGGCGCGCTGGAGTTCCGGCCGCTCTTCGCCGTGATCTCAGCCCTGGGCGTGCTGCTCTTCGTCCTGAACCTGGGCGCCACCCTGCTGGGCGCGGCGCCTCTGGGGGAGCGGCTGGCCGCCAAAGAAGCCGCGCTGGCCAAGGCGCCGCTTCCGTCCAAGGCTTCAACGCCGCCGGCCGCCCCATCCACGGTCAGCACTCCGCACGCCACTTTGACCGGACATGAGACCATCGGCGAGGTGCTGGCGCGCCATCCGCAGCTCGAGGAGACCATCCGCCTGTTCTTCGGCGACGGCTGTTTCTCCTGTCCGGGCCAGAGCACGGAGAGCGTGATCCAGGCCGCGGCCGTCCACGACATCGATCCGGAATTGCTGCTGGGAGAGCTGCGCAAGCGACTGTAAAAGCTGCCGCAGGCGGCCATTCCAAGGCGCCCAAACCAAGCGGCTAGCCACTTGTGTGACGCGGGAAGAGCACGAGGACGCGCGTGCCCGCGCCGGGGGCGCTGACGCAATAGAGACCGCCCCGGTGCAGGCGGACGATGCCCGTCACCGCGGCCAGGCCAAGGCCGCGTCCGGTGAAGCGCGTGGTGAAGAAGGGATCAAAGGCCCGCTCCAGCACCTCCGGGTCCATGCCCTCGCCCTGATCGACGATCTCGAGGAAGGGGTTCCCGGCCGGATCGGGCTCCAGCGGCAGCCGCGGCCCGGGCAGGTCGTCCTCGCGGAAGAGCCGGGTTCCCACGCGCAGGCGGATCTGTTCCCGCTGGTCCGGGGAAGCCTCCTCCGCATTCTCCAGCAGCCGGTCCAGCAACTCGCCCAGCAGTTCCTCGTGTCCCGCCAAGCGGCCGTGGTCCGGCGTTCCCTCGTGTTCCGGCACCGGGCAGAAGCGGCCGGCGCGGCGGCGGCCCGCCAAGTGGCCCTGAACGAAGGGGCCCAGCAGCAGGGGCCGCAGCTCGCGCGCACCCTCGCCCACGTAGAGCAGCATCAGGCGGCTGAGGGCGGCGGCCCGCTGCCCGATCTGTTGGCAGTGCTGCAGTTCCTGGCTGACTTCGCTGGTCGGATCGAGCTTCAACTGCGCCAGTTCCAGGCTGCCCAACAGCCCGGTGAGCAGGTTGTTGAAGTGATGGGCCACGCTGCCGGCCATGGTGAGCAGACCGGCCTGGCGCACCTGCTCCAGCTCCGTCAGCCGCCGGGTGAGCCGCTCCTCCTGGCGACGCTGGGACTGGTCCAGGATGATCCCGTCCAGCACCCACTCGCCCGTGTCGGGATCCACGTGGCCACGGCCCTGCTCGCGCACCGTCCGGTGGCTGCCGTCGACGTGGACCACGCGGTACTCGATGTCCCAGCTGCGATCCCCGGCCAGGCCGCGCGCCACGCCCTCCCGGACCTTGTCCCGGTCCTCCGCGTGGATCACGGACTCGTACTCCAGGCGGGCATTGCGGATGAAGTCCTCGGGCGGGTGCCCCGTCAGTTCCAGGGCCGCCCGGGACATGTACTCCATGGTCCAGCTGTCGTCGTTGCGGCAGCGGTAGATCACCCCGGGATTGCGCTCGGCCAGCAGGTGGAAGCGCGAGCGCTCGACCCGCACGTCGCTCAGCGCCCGGCGTACGGTTTGGGCCAAGCGACCCACCTCGTCCTCGCTGGACAACTCGATCTGCTCCGGCGGGGCGCCGTTCTCCACCTCGCGGATCTGGTCCTCCAGGCTGGAGAGCGGCCGCAGCACCTGCCGATGGATCACGATCCCCAGGCTGAACAGCAGCAGGACCAGCACGCCGCCCCGGGCCAACAGGAACTGCCCCGACAGACTCGTGCGACGCTGCTCCATCGGGCGCCGGTCCACCAGGACCAGCAGGTGGCTGGATTCCAGACCCTGCGCCTTGAGGGCCCGGGTGAGGCCGAGGGGGCGCCGGAAGAGCAGGCCGCCTTGCACCGGGCGTCCGGCGGAGAGGTCGCCGCCTTCCGCCAGGACCGGCCGGCGCCGTATCAGCTCAGCCAGCGACAGGCCGTCCTCCCCGGGATGGCTGGAGGCCACCACCTGCGGCGGTTCCCCGTTCACCAGCCAGATTCCCTGCACCAACCGGTCGGTGCCGGCCACGCCCAGGAAACGCTCGAGATCGCTGCGCCGGCTCAGGTTCTCCACCCCGCTGGCCAGGATCTGCACCAGGGATTGACCGTGCTGATGCAGGTCCTGCCGGTGATCCGCGAGCAGCCGGCGCTGGAGCAGTGTGGCGCCCAGCGTGGTGGCCAGGCCCGCCGCCAGCAGGGAAGGCAGGAAGACCTTGTAGGCCAGCCGGCGCCGGAAGCGGCGCGGTATCTCACGCCACATGCCGCGCCTCCCGCGCTGCGGGGACGGACTCCGGGCGGCCCGGGCGCACCCGGCGGCGGCGCTCAAGGCGGATGAGGGTTCGGGCTTCGATCCAGTGCATGGCAGGTTTCCCCCCCTTCCAATGCCCTGAATACATCGGCGGATCTTGACCAAAGATTGAGCGGAAATCGCCGTTCCACAAGACTTTCCGCGACGGTTCGGGCCGGGCTGGCCCTTCATTCCGGACGGCTCCTGCACTATATTGAAGCCAACCAAGTCCAAGGAAACCATGAGCGAACGCACCCTGGTCATCGCACTGGGCGGAAATGCCATTTCCACCCGCTCCAGCGACACCATCTACGACGAATTCGCCAATACCCGCGCCAGCCTCCAGGCGCTAAAGCCGCTCTTCGAAGCCGGCGTGCGGCTGGTGATCACCCATGGCAACGGTCCGCAGGTGGGCAAGCTGCTGCGCCGGGTGGAGCTCTCGCTCAGCGTCGTGCCGGAGACGCCGCTGGGCGTGCTGGTGGCGGACACCCAGGGTTCCATCGGCTACATGATCGAGCAGAGCCTGCAGAACTATCTGCACGATCATCAGCTCGAGCGGCCGGTGGCCACCCTGCTGACCCAGGTGCTGGTGGACCCCAAGGACCCCGCCCTGCTGGAGCCCACCAAATACGTGGGGCAGTTCTTCACGGTGGCCGAAGCCATGCAATTCCGCCAGGAATACGGCTGGACGCTGCGCGAGGATTCCGGCCGCGGCTGGCGCCGCGTGGTGGGCAGCCCGCGCCCGCTGGAAATCGTCAACATCCGCGTGCTGAAGCAGCTCGTGGACGCGGGCGTGATCGTCATCGCCGGCGGCGGCGGCGGCATCCCCTGCTACCTGGACGAGAAGGGCCACCTGGAGGGTGTCGACGCGGTGATCGACAAGGACCGCTGCTCGGCCCTGCTGGCCAACCAGCTGGGCGCGCGGGAGCTGATGATCCTGACCGGCGTGCGCCGGGTGTCCGTGGACTTCGGGCAGCCCACCCAGCGGGAGCTGGACACGCTGAGCGTGGCCGAGGCGCGGCGGGGCCTGGCCGAGGGCCAGTTTCCGGCCGGCAGCATGGGACCGAAGATCGAGTCGGCGATCCAGTTCATCGAGGGCGGCGGCGAGCGCTGCGTGATCACCGACTTCAGCGGCGTGGAGGACGCGCTGCACGGCCGCGGCGGCACCTTCATCACGCGCTAAGAGACAATCGACAGCATCGTTGGATCGGCAAGGGACCCGGCGCGCGCCGGGTGATACATCGACAGGGGTTCACATGAAGATTCACGAGTACCAGGGGAAGGAAATCCTCAAGCGCTTCGGCGTGCCCGTGCCCAGCGGCATGGCCATCCTGGAGGGCGAGGATGTGCGCGAGGCCGCAGGCCGCGCCTGGGACGCGCTCCAGCGTCCGGTGGTGGTGGTCAAGGCCCAGATCCACGCCGGCGGGCGCGGCAAGGGCGGCGGCGTCAAGCTGGCGCGCAGCCGGGCGGAGTGCCAGGAGCACGCGGTCCAGATCATGGGCATGCAGCTGGTGACACATCAGACGGGCCCCGCCGGCCAAAAAGTGCGGCGCCTGTGGATCGAGCAGGGCTGCGCCATCGAGCACGAGTACTACGCCGGCCTGGTGCTGGACCGCCAGACCAGCCGCGTGACCTTCATGGTGTCCACCGAGGGCGGGATGGAGATCGAGAAGGTGGCCGAACACACGCCGGAGAAGATCCTGAAGGAGGCCATCGACCCGCGCACGGGCTTCCAGGCCTTCCAGGCCCGGCGGCTGGCCTTCGGGCTGGGCCTCGCCGGCGAGGCGCACAAGGCCGCCGTGAAGACCTTCCTGGCCCTGGCCCGGGCCTACGAGGCCACGGACGCCAGCCTCTTCGAGATCAACCCGCTGGTCTCCACCCAGGACGGCGGCGTGCTGGCCCTGGACGCCAAGGTCAACTTCGACGACAACGCGCTCTTCCGCCACAAGGACTATCAGGAGCTGCGCGACCTGGCCGAGGAGGATCCCAACGAGATCGAGGCCGCCAAGTGGGACCTCAACTACATCAAGCTTGACGGCGAGGTGGGCTGCATGGTGAACGGGGCCGGGCTGGCCATGGGCACCATGGACATCATCAAGCACGTGGGCGGCGAGCCGGCCAACTTCCTGGACGTGGGCGGAGGCGCCAACGCCCAGCGAGTGGAGGCGGGCTTCCACATCATCCTCTCCGACCCCAACGTCAAGGCCATCCTGGTGAACATCTTCGGCGGCATCGTGCGCTGCGACCGCGTGGCGGGCGGCGTCATCGAAGCCGTCAAAAAGGTGGGGCTCAAGGTGCCCGTGGTGGTCCGGCTGGCCGGCACCAACCACGAGGAGGCCGCCGAGATGCTGCGCACCAGCGGCATCGACCTGATCGTGGCCCACGACCTGCAGGACGCCGCCGTGAAGGTGGTCAACGCCGCGCGCGGCAACTGAGGAGACCTGAGATGAGCATCCTTCTGACGAAAGCCAACAAGGTCATCGTGCAGGGCTTCACGGGCGGCGAGGGCTCCTTCCACGCCGAGCAGATGATCGACTACGGCACCACCGTGGTGGGCGGCGTGACTCCGGGCAAGGGCGGCACGCAGCACCTGGGCCGGCCGGTCTTCGACACCGTGCGCGACGCCGTGCGCGAGACGGGCGCCGACACCAGCATCATCTTCGTGCCGCCGCCCTTCGCGGCGGACGCCATCCTGGAGGCCGTCGAGGCGGGCATCCGCCTGCTGGTGACCATCACGGAGGGCATTCCCGTGCGCGACATGATCCCCGTCAAGGAGGCCCTGAACGCCTCCGGCACGGTGATGATCGGCCCCAACTGCCCGGGCCTGATCACGCCGGGCCAAGCCAAGCTGGGCATCCTGCCGGGCTTCATCCACTCGCCCGGCCACGTGGGCGTGATCAGCCGCAGCGGCACCCTGACCTACGAGGCCGTGGGCCAATTGGGCGCGCGGGGCATCGGGCAGAGCACGTGCGTGGGCATCGGCGGCGACCCGATCATCGGCAGCACCTTCACGGACATCCTGAAGCACTTCAAGAACGACCCCGACACCAAGGGCATCGTGATGATCGGCGAGATCGGCGGCAGCGCGGAGGAAGAGGCCGCGGCCTACATCGCCGAGCACATCAAGATTCCGGTGGTGAGCTTCATCGCCGGGCAGACGGCCCCGCCCGGCCGGCGGATGGGCCACGCCGGCGCGATCATCAGCGGCGGCAAGGGCACGGCTTCCGAGAAGATGGCCGCGCTCAAGGCCGCGGGCATCCACGTGGCCCAAAACCCGGCGGACATCGGCGCCATGATGGCCGAGCTACTGCAGTAGCGGCGGGTTCGCGTGAGACACGGATAACCAACAACCCGGCGCAGCGCGCGCCACAGTAGCGAGGATTGAGATGGAACGCACCCTGATGATCATCAAGCCCGATGCGGTGGAAAAAGGCCACATCGGCGACATCCTCTCCATCCTGGAGAAGCAGCCGGGCCTGGACATGATCGCCCTGCGCAAGGTCAAGCTCAGCCCCGAGGACGCCAAGCACTTCTACGCCATCCACAAGGAGCGCCCCTTCTACGGCGAGCTGGTGGAGTACATGACCCGCGGGCCGGTGGTGGTGATCGCCATCGAGGGCGAGAACGCGGTGGCCCGCATGCGCGGGATCATCGGCGCCACCAATCCCAAGGAGGCCGCCGAGGGCACCATCCGCAAGCTCTACGCCGAGTCCATCGGCGAGAATGCCGTGCACGGCAGCGACAGCCCGGAGAACGGCTTGGTGGAAACCGGCTTCTTCTTCTTTGAGCGGGAGTTCCTGCGCCTGCGCAAGTAGGCTGCGAATCCGTGAGACGCCAAGGCCCGGCTCCCGCAGGAGTCGGGCCTTTTTCATGCCGCCGGCGCAAGGTCAGAAGAAGGACAGCGCCAGCCAGACGAAGAGCGCCAGACCCACGGCCCAGCCGAGCAAGATCCAGCGACTCACCATCCCGATGGTCGGACGATCAGAGGACTCCGCCGCGCGGCGCCGGCAATCCGCCACGACCTCGGGCGGGGTCAGCCGCAGGGCCAGCCAGAGCCCGAAAGGCAACAGCAGGAGGTCGTCCAGCAGACCCAGAACGGGAATGGAATCGGGGATGAGGTCGAGAGGGCTGAGGGCGTAAACAGCCGTCGCCAGGGCCACCCAGCGGGCGATCTTTGGCGTGCGCGGATCCCGGGCCACGTACCAGATGGTGAGGGCCTCGCGCCGCAACCGCGCCGCGAGGGCGTCCCGCAGCGGCCTGCGCCGACCGGCACGACTCACACCTCCTCCTCCGGCCCCGCCTCGGGCTCGGATTCCGCGTGCAGCGGACGCAGGGGCAGCAGCAGCCAGATCACCAGCACGGCGGCCCCGGCCACCGCCGCCAGCCGCAGGGGCAGCGGCCAGGCCAGCAGCTGCAGCACCTGGTAGACCAGCAGCCAGACCACGAAGAAGAGCGCGAAGCGCGACAGATCGAGTCCCGCGTGGATGTACTCGGCTCCGCAGCCGCTGCAGCGGTAGGGCCGGCGCGCCGTCACCAGCAGATGGCGCAGGGGCTGGGTCGTCGTGTGACAAGCGGGGCAGCGCAGCATGATTCCTCCCGGCTGGCCTGACTGGAACTGGGCGCCAAGATAGGACTGCGCCCGAATCCCCCGCGCGGCGCCCGCGCCTGGCCGACCCAAGGAAACGCCCGGACGGAATTCCGCCCGGGCGCCATGGGCTCTGCTGTTGAGGCAGATCAGTCCAGCGCGCGCACCTGGTAGAAGCGTTTGGCGGACACCGTCGGCACATCCAGCGTGGGGCTGGCGGCGGGCACGTCGAACAGGGGACTCCAGTCCACGGGCTCCGTCAGATCCGTCGTGGTGTAGACGCGGTAGCCCAGCGCGCCGGGCACGGCCGTCCAGTCCAGCCGCGCCTGGCCGTCGGGCAGCAGCTTGATGGTCAGCTCGGGCGACTGGTGGGCGAAGGAGCCCGCCGTCACGCAGAGCGCGTCCACGGCCACGGGCGTGCCCTGGGCGCTGGCGTCGTAGACGAAGGCCAGCCGCTGATTGGCCCCCCCGGGCAGGGACACGGTTTGTGTCACGGCCAGGTCACAGGCGTCCTCCGGGCCGTCCCAGCTGCGCAGCAGGCTCCAGCCGGAGCCGTCGTCGCAGAGCAGGTGCAGGGCCGTGGGCTGGCCTTCGCTGTGCTCGAAGCGCAGGCGGAAGCTCAGTTCGCCGCCCTCAGGCAGGCGCAGCGCGGGCGTCAGCAGCCAGTAGTAGGCCGGCATCATCCAGCTGCTGATGTAGGCGGCGCCGTTTCCTTCCTGCACAAAGGAGGGATCCGTGGTCAGGGACCATCCCATGCCCCAGGTGGGCTGCAGGTTCGCGCCGTTCAGCCCTCCGTCGAAGGCCTGGTTCAGGCGGCTGGTCCAGCCGGCGGGCGGTACCGACTCGTCGAAGGACTCGCAGAAGGGGAACTGGGCCACCACGCCCGCGGTGGTGAAGGACCAGACTCCGCCCGGCGTGGAGCCGCTCCAGTTGCCGGTGCGCGCCTGCCAGAAGTAGCGCGTGGTCTCGCTGAGCGGCGTGGCCGGCGTCCAGCGGGACTGCGCCGTGCCGTCGGCCAGCACGCGCACGCTCGCGTTGCAGGCGGCCACCGCGCTGGAGTCGGTGCCCAGGTAGAACTCGGTCCACAGGACGGGGTGGGTGTTGTCCCAGCTCCAGCTGATCTTCAGTTCGGGACGCAGGTCCACGGCGCTTTCGCCCGGCTGGGGCGACAAGGCGTACGGCTCCCACGGCAGCTCCGAGGGGATTGCGAAGTCGCCCTCGTCGGCGCCGATGTCCGGCTGCGCGGGGTTGCGCGGCTCGCCGTCCAGGTCGGCGGCCAGCCAGGGGTAGTTTTCCACTCCCTGCAGCCACAGACCCGCGGCCTCCGCCGGCGTGGGCTGGTCGTTGCGCAGGTGCAAATCCGTCTCCGAGGCGAAGCGCGGATCCCCCACGTGGCTGATCTGGTCCTCGCCCGAGGTGGAGCGCCAGGCCGCCAGGTCGACCAGCGGCTGCTGGATGTAGCGGTCGAAGCCCACGCCGCCCCCCGTCGCCGAGGGCACGTGGAACAGGTTGGCGTCGCAGACGGAGCCCGAGCTGGTGAAGTAGGGCGTGCCGACCACGGAGATGGCGGCGTGGTGCCAGCCCGCCTCCTGGTCGGGCGTCAGGTTGACCAGGATGTTGTTGGAGACGCGCGCCGGAGCGGACTCGGGCAGGTGCAGGCAATCCGTCGTCGATTGCGCGCCGCCTTCAACGCGCACGCTGTTGAAGTCGCAGAAGGAGTTGTACCCGTCCTCCAGCGCGATGCCGATGATTTCGGCGCCCGTGCTGCTGTCCGCCAACGCGACCATGTTGTTGTAGAGCTTGGCGCCCTGGGCGCGGATGCCCGTCACGCGCCAGCCGCCGTCCAGGCTGTGGATCCGGTTGCCCGCGACGTGGAGATTCGCCCCCAGCAGGTCCAGGCCAGTGGCCATGAAGCCCCGCACGTGGGCAACCTCGCAACCCTCCACCCGCAGGCCGTTTTGCCCCTGGACGCGCACACCGCTGCCCAACTCCTCCAGACTGCCCAGGCCTTCCGCCGCGGTTCCCAGCACGCAGTCGCGGATGAGGTTGTCCACGTCCATGTGCTCGTTGCTCCAGTTGTTGTCCAGCAGCACGGCGGTGGCGGAACCATCCACCGTCAACCGCTCCAGGGAGAGGTGGCTGTTGGCGCCGCTGTCGGCCAGCGGCTGGAACATGGTTCCGCTGAACACGCCCGCCAGGCGTCCGCCGCGGACAGCGAGGTCGCGCAGGGACACATGGGCGCAGCCGTCGTCACCGGCGCGGTTGAGCAGCTGCACGGCGTGCTCCACCTGTTCGCCGGCCTCCACGTCGATTCCCTCGAAGGCCACCCAGTCCGCGCCGCGCAGTTTCAGCACAGCATCGTGGTAGCCCGCGCCGCCGGCGGAGCGCAGCAGCGGGTTGGCCCCCGCCCCGGAGCGCAGGAAGGTCAGCGAACGATCCTGGCTGCCCTTCACGAACAGCGGTTCCAGGTCCTCCTCGAACTCGGCGCCCGCGACCACTTCCACCACCACCGGGCCGGCCAGGTCCACAGAGTTGAAGTAGGCGAAGGCGTCGTCCAGCGTGGCGAAGTTGGAGCCCAGCGTGCCGGCGGGATCCACGGTGAAGATGCCGGACACGGTGGGACGCGCCACCACCGCCACCTCGTCCAGGTTCCAGCCGTCCAGGCCGAAGCTGCCGTCGCTGGTGTAGGCGAAGCGCACGCGCACCTGGGACTGGTTGTCCACGTAGGGCGAGAGATCCACCCAATGGCGGTCCCAGCCATCCTCGGCGAAGTGATTCAGCACTTCCAGATTCTGCCACGGGCCGCCGCCCACCGACACGTCCACGCTGCCCAGGTCGCCGCTGAAGCCGTCGAACTGGGAACAGGAACGGAAGGCGAGCTTGACGTGGGACTTCCCCGCGCAGGAGAAGGACGGCGTGATCGCCTCGGCCTCGGCCGGCCCCTGGTTGTCCGCGTGGGCGCCGGCCAGGTTGCTTCCCAGCACGGCCGTTCCCGACCAGGCCTGTGCGGCCCCGTTGCCCGGCAGCGGCGCGCCGATGGCGAAGTCGCCGCTCAGGCTCCAGGCCTGGGGCTCCTCGAAGTCGTCGTAGAACAGCGCGTGGCTGTAGACGCCGGCACGCGGCAGACTGGCCACTTCGTTGGCGTTCTGGCTGAAGGGCCGTGATACCGTGGCGACCCGGAAGTGGTGGCGCAGGCGGCGCTCGTCGAAGGTCACGAGCAGCTCGGTCTGGGAGCGGTCCTGGGTTTCCGCCAGCGGGGTCCAGCTCTCGCCGTCAGGGCTCTGTTCGATGCGGTAGAATCCGTCCTGCCAGGCGTTGGGGGCGTCGGTCCAGCTGACGCGCAAGTGGCCGTCACCCGTGGGCCAGGCGGTCACCTGCGCGGGCCGCGTGGTCTGGCGTTCGCGCCAGTCGCCCAGGAAGGTGCCGTCGGGCAGGGTGACAGGTCCGCACTTGTCCACGAGGAAGGACCACAACCCGTTGTCGTTCGTCTCCAGCGCGTTGAAGTTGAAGTTCAGCCCGCCGGACGGGGCCAGGTTCGTCAGGTTCAGCAAGGAAAGGGGCAGCTCGCCGGAGAGCCGGTTGCCCTGCAGCCAGAGGATCTGCAAGTCCTCCGCCTCGCCCCAGGCAGGGGGAATGGGCCCCAGCAGGGCGTTTGCGGACAGATCCAACTGGGTGATGTGCTCCGGCAGCTGGGCGGGCAGCGGTCCGGCTATGCCCGTGTTTTGCAGGTCCAGCCTCCACAGGGAGGGGAACTCCGCCCGCAAGTCGGGCAGGGTGCCGCCCAGGGGGATGTCCTGCAGATCCAGGGTTTGCAGGTCATCCCGGCACACCATGGTCAGCAGCTGGCTCCAATCCAGCGACAGGGCACAGCCGCGCAGATCCAGCCCCTGCAAGTGCAGGGGCAGGGCGACGTGGCCCTCCGCCGTGGTGGGCAGGCCGCCGCTGAGTCCACACTCCACGAAAGCCAGGTTGACCAAGTACGGATGCCCCAGCAGGTTGGGGAGCTGCCCCGTCAGGCCGGGTTCCCGCAGGAAGGTGACGCTAACCAGGTTGGTGAAGGGCTCCAGCAGTTCGTCGATGGGGCCGCTCAGGTGGTTGTCGCTCATGGCCAGGTGGGTCACGGAGGGCGGCTCGCCCGGCATGCTTTCGCCCACCCAGCCCAGGTCCACCCCGTACCAGGTATCCTCGGTGCCCGGCGGGCTGAACTCCCCCTGGGCATCCTTCCAGCCCGAATGGTTGACCCAGTTGTCGCCGTCCAGCGCGGTGTAGAAATCGATCAGCGCCTGGCGTTCACCAGCAGTCAACGGCTCGGTGATCTCCTGCCCCCGCGCCGCGCCACTGGTCAATCCCAGGGCCAGTGCCGCCGCCCACGTGAACATCGTGCGTCCTGCCTGCATGCGTGCTCCTGAAGCTGTACCTGCGTCCTGTCCCGGCACGCCCCGGAGGGCGCGGATTCTGAAGATCGGTTCAGAAGGGGCCCAGCTTAAGCTAAAGGCAAGAAATTAACAAGTCGCCCAGCCAAAGCTGCACACCTCCGGGATGTGAACTGCATCACAGAGTTTCCAGCTTTGTTCGGTTGTTGTTCGGAATGTCGCGAGACGGGCGAAACTCGAAGGAGGCTCAGCCGGTGGGCAGGGAAAAGTGCATCTGGATGATCTTCCACTGGCCGGCCTGCTGGACCAGCACGCCCGTCCAGCGCGCGTTCTCCCAACCGATGGGGCGGCCGTCCCACTCGCCGTGATCGTCCAGCCGGGCGGAGAACCAAGCCACGTCGCCGGCCGGGGAGAAATCGATGCGCAATTCGCGGATGCAGAAGCCCGTGGCCCGGAAGGCCGGGTTCAGGAAGACGCGCTCGGCCATTTCCTGGAAGGCCGGAAAGCCTGCGATGGTGCTCTCGTCGTCGGGGTGGAAGAGAAAGAGGCGGGCGTCCGGAACCAGGGAATCGTAGAGCAGGGCCAGGTCCTTGTCGTCCGCCCAGGCGATGCTGGCGCGGATCACCGCCTCCACCCGCTCCCACTGGGGATGGCGCTCCGCGCCGGGTTCGCTTGCCATGTCTGCCTCCCGCACCTTAGCGCCGGGGAAGGGACGCCCGGAGCTCCAGTTGCACCACCGTCTGCTTGCGATAGGCGCCGCTGCCCAAGTGGCTGTCGGCCAGTTTGAGCGAAGCCGTGACGCCGTGGGGGAAGTCCTGTTCCACCCCGGCCAGCAGGAACCACGTGCTGCGCTTGTCGCCCCAGGCTTCCACCTGGCTGGAGCCCGTGCGCGAAGTAGTGAACCCCAGGTGGGTGCGCGTGCGCCAGCGGGGCAGTTCGCCGTGAACCGCCACGCCCACGTCCAGCTGGTCCTTCAGGTAGAGCTGGGTGGCGCTCCACTCGGTCCACTGGAGCTGGCTGGACACGCGCCAACCCGGCCGCGCCGCCAGATCCAGCCGCAGGGTCCACTGTTCCGGCAGCACGCCCCAGACCTGCACCAACTGGGTGGAGTCCGGGTTCAGCGGCTCGGCGTCCCAGTGATTCCAGACGGTCTCCTGGCGCCAGGCCAGCCCCAGGCGGGCTTCATGATAGACCATGTCCAGGCCCAGCTCCAACCCATCCGCCAGCAACTTGCGCTCCACATCCAACTGGTAATCCGTCACGTTGCTGCCGGAGGCGGATTGCCAGGACTGGAGCTGATCCACCACCAGACGGTACTGTTGCCAACCGGCCCCCACCACGACGTTGGGCAAGCCTATGGCTTGCAGCTGGAGGGGCAGGGCCAGCTGAACCCCCAGCGCTTCGAGACGGGCGTCGTAGTCCTGCCAGGCCCCGGTGCTGTCCGGCGTCTCTTCATGGGAATTGTACAACTGCTGGAAACCCGCGCGCCAGCGCAGCTCGTGCCAGCCGCCGCGCAGGCCGGCGCTCTTGGGCAGATACGTTGCCGTCCGCGGGACGGGCTTCACCGTGGTGTGGCGGGGATCGCCGGTCTGGAACTGCCAATTGAGCCCCAGTTCCCAAGGGCCGGCGGATTGTCGCGCCGGGTTGCCCGCATCCGTCGGGCCATCCACCCCATCCAGGGCGTCCAGCATGGGCAGGGGAAAGCCGCCGATCTGCCACAACTGGGGATTGGCCGAGGCCGTAGAAGCAAGGCCCAGCAGCGCCAGAATCGGTATGATGTGATGTAGATGGATGCGCATGGGATTCCAGTCTGGATTGAATCACGTCATCAGCCATGATAGGCAAGCGGCCCGGAAGCCGCCGGAAAAGGGCAGGTTCAACGGGATCCCGCCTCTCTCCTGACCATGCCCCGCGAGCGGGGATCGGGCCACGCAGCAATCAGTCAGTCCGGCACAGGCTAGCACTTGCCAAGCAAAAGTGGGAATGGTCCGGACACACAAAAGCCCGCTTGTGGCGGGCTTTTGGTAAGAAAGAACAGGCGACGACCTACTCTCCCACAGGGTTACCCCTGCAGTACCATGGGCGCGGACGGGCTTAACTTCTC
>Ga0172380_10000375_pt1 | contig 90156 bp, 99 predicted proteins | sample Leawe162metaG_FD_119747 | JGI IMG/M metagenome (GOLD analysis project Ga0172380, IMG submission 119747) | Leachate microbial communities from a municipal landfill in Southern Ontario, Canada - Leachate well 162 metaG | ecosystem: Engineered > Solid waste > Landfill > Unclassified | place... | reverse complement strand
GTGAATAATAATAAGCACCACTGGTACTTCCAGTGGGAAGTCCAGGACCTAGAATATGATTAGGACGACCATACGTGTCATAGCCATAACTGGTAGTGTAATAAGTATTATTCGGATCACTGATCTGTATTCCAGTAAAACGAGAAGGAGCAGAATCCTCATAAATACTAGTAATTGTAAAATTTGGGAACATAGATGAGGAATTAAAAGACTGAGAAGTTAGTTTATATGCTCCTGTTTCAATAACACTAAAACTAATTGATCTGATACCAGTAGCATCGGAAATTTGCTGGATTTGTCCGGCTCTGCCATATGAGAATTCAACACTAGGAGTATTGTCGTCGTAGTCTACGCCAATTAAATTATTAGGAATATTTGGGTCATATTCATAAGTTTTTACAACTCCCCGGTTCCAAGTTCGAGTGTTTTTACGACCATCGGCAGTATATGTATAAGTTACCTCAGAACTATCGCTATAAATTTTTCTGTTTAACAAGCCAGTTGCATCGTGATAATCCCATGTCGTAGTATCTTCTATTTCGCCATCTCTGGTGGTAATTATCGATATCTCTTGTCCAAATTCATTGAATTCAGTTGTAGTTTCGTAAGGCACATCTCCCCAGACCTGAGATTTTCTTCCAGCAGCATCATAGCTAAAATAAGTTTTTTTACCAGATTGGTTTTCAACAGATTCTATTAGACCGGAATAAGCCCCTCCCTCAGTCTCTCCGGGATCATAATATGTGTAACTGGTAGGCATATTACTGTCATCATCAATGCAAATAGTACGACCCAAATCATCACGAACTATAGTAGTTGTTATGCCTCGTTCCGTTGTTTTTGTGAAAATACGACCAAAACTGTCATACGTGTAAGATACGTTTTCACCTGTTTTATCTGTTTCTGACATTAACAAATTCCCGTGAAAAACTGATACATCACTGATAGAGCTGTCTGGATAATTGGTTGTTCTCGTGGTTAATGCCTGAGAAGAGTTAACCGATACAATTGATATTGTTTCCGCGCCATCGCTACCAGCATATCGTTCCTCATAAAACGCCCCACTAGGGAATCCAGTAAGGCGAATGTAAGATTTGGATGATGTAATTCCAGTATCATTATTATCTATTGGATAAGTGATAATTTCTTTAGATTTCCACCAATTATTCGATCCGTCTTTATAAAATTCAATTTTTCGGTCAGTTATTCGATCTAATCCAGATAAATTAAGAGCATTATTTGGATCGACGGGAAACCCACGTCGATCCAAATTGCCCAATTCATCATATTCATACTTGATTATTGGGTAACCGTCTGAATCCACTGTATTTAGTTGTCCTGCCGAGTTATAGTTATACGCAGAATTGACAGATACTGTTCCACTGCTCGCCCAACCTGGTTTTTGTATATTAGAAATTAATCCTTGCATATTATAAGTTGTTTCAACATAGCGGGATGCGTTGGAATTGATGCTCCCTATGGTCTTTTTGGCAACAACATGACCGTTGGCGTCTGAAGAGTAAAAATAACCAGAATCCACAGGAACGGCACCGCTAATTGATTTAACATTGCCATCTCGGTAATATTCAACGATATTATCCCTGACTCCACTCGTGCCAGATGTTGCATCGGCGTCATAATCAGAATAAGTTATTACCTTTTGCCCACTTCCAGAAACCATACTGTAATCGTAGATAGTTTTCATGGAATTATCATTACCAACGTTGTTGGTTATTGAAATCATTCTGTTATTTTTGTCGAATTTTTGCAGAGTTTCCGCTTCCAAACTACCTGAATAAACGGTAATGGTCGTCTGTAGTGCTGTATCGTAATTATAGTTGGTTGTCACATCGTTTTGAGTATAGGATCCACTTGTTGGAACATGTCGAACAATATTTGATGGGCGGCCCAACAAGTCTGTTTCGGTTGTAGTTTGAATGCCGGATGAGTCTGTTAGACGAGAGCTACAACAGCTTAAATATTCCACACTAGTATGCTCACCGTTATTTTTGTAGGTATCAGTTAATTTGCCCTCTTCGTTATAAACATAGTTAGTCCAATCTATCACACAAGATGTAGCTGGCATATTGGGATCAGTGGTCACATATGCCGATGTGACTTCGCAGACTATATTACCGATTGAGTCCATTATGGCAATGTCCGCCGTTGATTTATACGGCATTACCGCTAGGGTCGATCCGTTTGTGTATCCATGAATAGTGTATTTATATCGATACCCCTGTCCATCATTTGAATTTAAGCTCCATGTTGGCAAAGTTGTTGCTGGGTTGGCCGACGGAGTAAACGTCATTGAGTCGTCATATGTAAATGAGTCCATTTTACCAGTTGCATATTGAATTGAAGATAATCTATCAAAATTATTATCATCAAATTTTCGAATTGTTTCAATTCCATATCCACTACTCGGAGCAATACGACTCATCTCTGTTGAATCAATACTATTTGGATCATTGTAATCATAATCCAAGTACTCGACTATATTCCCACCCAATCGGCGAATAGTCGCCGCAAGTTGATAATTGTCTAATTCAAATCGCAGCTCAGTTGATTGGACGTTTGGGTCATCAATTTGAGGACAAGATTCAGGGTATGAGGCATCTCCCCACCCAGAAATTTCTCTGATATAGAAATAAGACTGGTCTTTGGTTTGTTGATACCACATCCATGAGCCATCTGGATTTTTTTCACTAGTGAGTGTAATACCGCCGCCGGATAAATCGTAAGTCCAAGACGATGTTAAATTTAACCCATTCGGATCAATAGATGTTTGGGATGGATATAAAAATTCTTCCTCGGTGCTCTGTCCACTTACCCAATGTTTCCAGACTTTTTTATTACACTTAGTGACTTCTTTGTAAATTTCAGTATTGTCAGAATGATTCACTGTATAAGTACAAACCGGAATATTAGAATCATTTGGGTCTACCGACCAAACTATTGATTCTGTTTTCAAATATCCACTTTGAGCTTCTGGATCTATATAATGAACAGTCCAGTTTTTATCATCCCCAATATACTCATACTTAACTCGGGGAGTTTGGCTCCCTTCATAATATTCAGATACCAATATTTTACTTACTGTGTTTGGATCTGGATTTTCAATAATCCATTCTCTAAACGTATTTTTCCCAGATTGATTATAAAAACCGCCGCTTTTAACACCAATATTATTTTTATCAAATAATGAGATAGAATAACTATAATCGTCAATTTCATTAATTTCTGCTAATATTTGTGGTGTGCAAATTTGGTAGAGTGGAGTATTGACATCGTTGGGATCTTCGTGTATAACATCGATATCGGAAACGTCATTAGTGTCAAAAATATAAGAAAGACCATCGGGCATGGTCATTTGAATAGTTGGAACTGAAGTTTCTATGGTCAATGCACCCGCCGAATCGCCCTCGGCATGGTTACCGAGACCAAATTGTATAGATAGGTCATTTAGACCTAATAAATTTTTAACCGTATGTTTATCACAGTATGGACATTTATCCTGCATTGGCTGCACAAAAAACGATAGACTGATAGTGGCCTCATCATCTGGACATGAATATTCTCCAACTCCGTCATCTAAAGTCACTTCCATCGTGTGAAGACCCGGTTCATTAGCGACAAAGCTAGAAAGCAACTCAACGCCACCAGTAACATAGGTTCCGCATGGTTTACATATCCAAATTTTTGTTATTTCTAACGCATCTTCCCGATATTCATTGTTCCACCCATTCCCACTTAAATAATCAATATCGTGAAAATTATCAAGACTTATAGGCAGGTGTTGTCCAACAAAGATGCTGTTGATTCCTTTGGCTAATTCAACGGGCGTTGTATATTGATAATTGGGGCTGTATCCCTCACATATTATTGGCGGACCAGCAAAAACAAACTTACTCATTAACACACAAAATGCTACTAGTACCAAACTTTTGATTGAATTCATTCCATTTCTCCTTGAGAGGAATTAACTAGTTTTGACATGATTTCACCCCTTTGATTCGATTTTCTACATTATTATACCATCGGACAAAACAGGAATCAAGACTTTTCTACGAATTCACGAGATGCAGAGTCAGGACGATTGGCCCACTCCTGCCACATTTGGGGGTCTTTCAAATAAAGCCAATGGCTAAATTGTTTCGTCATCACTAATCCATCGTCCAACATTACATATATCACAGTTTGACCTATATTCTTTGTGGATAGAACAAATAGAATACCACTTACCTTTCCAGACTGGTGGATCAGGTCGAATGTTAGCGCCATTGGATTGCGGCAGCGGAGTATAGACAAACATTTTCTCTCTCCAAAGATCCTTGTCCATTTGCCAGCCATAATCAAGAACTTTTATGTCGGGCATGGATCGTATAACAGATTCTATGTCATCAAGCGATGTATCTTTATTTAGACTTGTGTCCTTTTCCTCTACTGCCGATGCATGCATGGCATAAAATATGTGAGTTAACACTTCGGTATATTTTGCACCGCCCGAATTATCCTGAATAAAATTTCGAACTAATTGTTGAATACGTTCAGTTTTGGTCATTTCTCTTCCTATGTTCTGCCCTAAAGGGTCTGGCATTGTGTACTCAGATTTTTTCTTTGCTCATTAGTCGGGGTTATGTGATACACTTCAATCACTACTAATTACTTCACTCCGGGCAAATTGGTTATTCCATTCGCGCTCGGTTTCAATATTACGAAGAAATTGCCATAAATCAGTTTTAACTACCTGAGTTTCCGGATTTAGTTTACTCATATTTCCATTATGAGTTACACCATAAACGTAATTCGTATCAAGTCCCAAAAATTTGGTCGAAGAATCAGACAGCTTAAGATGAACATACTCCCCCGTTCGTTTACGGAAAAATTCTCCTTGACCAATATTCTTTGCTGGAACAGTTTGTGTGTTTTTATTGTTCAATTTTGATCTCCAAAAAATTTCTGGAACGATATACCAAACACCGGCCAATAATCCACGGAATAGTTTAGTTCCCAAACAAATACAACCACAATTTTAACATATCTTGTAAAAGTTGCCACAATCCATTTACAATTTCGCACGATATTGTAACACAGAGAAATATCCATACAAAATTAGGAACAGTAATTGTTTTAGAGCTATATTTTAATATCCACATTACATTAATCCTGAATTATATTCGTTCCACATCTCTTGCCAATATGCCGTGTATTCGTCGATACATCTTTTGCACAAAAACCCAACATAATTTGGGTCAGGAGTGCCAGGTTCGTGGTAATACATGGTCATTGAAGGGCAATAATACAGTATGTGCCAGGGCCATAAAGATTTACGAGCTACACACCCCGAACATTTACCGGGCCTTGGCATCTCACCCCGAATCCACATACCATAGAGTTTGTTGAGAGTTCTCACTCAAGAATTATACTTCGAAACGACGAGATTGTCAAGATAATTTTGATGATCCATATACAACTCGGCACCACCAATTCGTATATGCCTGTTTTAGACTGTCCGGTATCCGATCCCAAATCTCTTTAAGGGATATAAAATCAGCCGCAGCCTGTTCCTTGTCTGGATTTGAGCTTGTGTCTGGATGTAGTTTTAGAGCAAGTTGACGAAATGTGCTTTTAGGACTGGCTTTAGCTTGTTCCGGACTAATTCCATATATTGTCGCAAATGTGATAAATTCATTCAAATCTGCGGTTCTTGCATACTCATTTTTGGCGGGCGATCCTCCTGAACCTTGTCCCCAATTACCAGAATAAAACTGATCCCATTGATCCCATGCTGTCCGAGCGTTTCTGACATCGAATAAGGATTGTAAAAGATGTCTGCCAACGGATTCAAGATAATCATCTAAATCTTTAAAATCTATATCCTCTCCGAACCTTTTGAGCACATCTTTTAAATGTCTGACTGCGTCCATTAACATAATGGGCATAAATCCTATATTGCCAGATTTTAAACGATGCATATAATATGCTACCACTGCATAAAAGAAATTAGGATTATTTGCATGTTTGCCATATCTATAAATATCGTCAACTATTTTCTTTGCATCAATTACCATTTTAATTGATTCTTGAGGGACCATACCAGGACCAGCTTGGGCCTGTCTCTTTGAAGGTCTTATATAACCGTTTTGTAGCAGTTTATTTCGGAAGAACATCACATCCATACTTTTTGATCTAATTATTGGAAGTATTTCTTTCATGGATTCTTGTGCTACATTCTGCTCCTCTTCGAGGTATGGAAAACTCTTTAAATATTTTAGCAGGGTTTCATTAGCTCTCTTTTGGTTTTCTGGCTGTGCAATTGCTTGATCTAGCCACTGATTAAATTGTTCTATATTTTGAACCTCAAAAGGCATATCTAAATAAAACAATGTCTCTGGACGAGGAGCCATCGGATGGGATAATGCCGTTTCACCATACCAGGTTTCACCATCATGAGAAGCATGAAAAGAAACAGGGAATGTTCCACCATATGTGGGATCATCTAGCTGAACGGACTTCATTATCTTAGATTGCTTTTTTCCATATGCCTGATGATCCTGTAGAAATTGAGTAAATTCTGGGTCTCGACCCTGTCTTTGCAGGGCGACACGCAGATGAGAATATCCTTTTGTTTGTGGATTAGTATATATCTCTTTAATTTTAGTCTCAATCCAAGGTATTACTTCTGCAGATTCGTTAATGGCACTCCATTTTCTTTCCTGAGTTTCCTTATTGATGGGAATTGTAAATTTGCCAAGAGATACCCCTGTTTCTTTAATAGAGACATCCACATAATAACGAGGAAAGCCCTTCCACCCCATAGCAACCGAGCCACCATATTGACTTTTACCCGGTTTCGGACTGCGGCTTAAAACGGCATGCGTAGTGATAGGCTTACCCTCAAATTCTATTGTTATATCTTGCTCGTAAATCTTCTTAACAGGAAACCCAGCTTTCTCTGATAACCTTTTCTTTTCATCCCATTTATTCTCAAAATCCCAAGATTTATCAGTAAGATTATCTGGGGTTGTGGGTGGTGCAGAAGATGGCATAGACGGAACAGTTGGTGTATCCGCAGAACTGGTTGCCGCAGGCGCAGGCGCAGGCGCGGTTGACTCTATTTGTTCTGAATAATCTGATACATCAACTCCTTTATTGGCTAATTGTGTCGCGATATTCAAATTCATGCGCTCTGCATACATCCACCACATACGTTTTTCTTTCCAATACTGAAATCCTAGTCCAGCATGTCCCAATGGTGTGGTTTTATGCAAATTATATGTATCACCAACTAAATAATAAATAGTGCGATTAGACTGAGTATGAATGCTCTTTTTGAGTTGAACACTAGCTAATTGACTTAGTTTATTTAACCACGACATAATTATTTATCCTATATTGGGTGAATATGACATGTCCAGGATCGGAATAAAGATAATCGGATGCTAATTTGTATAACCATCCACGATATTTGGACATTGGAAATAGATACATTTGTCGAGGATCGGGGCGCGAAATAGCTTTCTTAATAATTAATATTATTTGCATACGCTGTTGAGGCATCATAAATTCAACAAATCCTCCCGTAGTCTGAAAATCATCCAGGCGAAGGGGAAGTCCTTGATATAACTTACGATAAATTGTTCCATCCATCGAAGCTGAGTTTGTTTCATCTTCATATCGTCCCATTGATTCGCCCAATCTCGATAAAAGGGATTCTAATTCTTCAATCAAATCTTCATCGCTCGTCTGTCTCATTTGTTCTTCAATTTGTTGAGCAAATTCACGAACCTGTGCGGGTATTACGCTTACTTCATCTGGCAATCCTATTGGATTACCATTAGGATATCTTGGATAATTATAACGGAAAGCATCTAGTATACTACTATGGATATAAACCTTTTCTATGTTTTCAATCGGAACTGGAGCCGAATATTGCAGTTGCATTTCTGGGATTTCATCAGTGACGCCAAACACTCCTCGATTATCTAAAATTAATGATCCATAATATCCAGCAGGTATTGACTGTTTTATTTCGTTTATAGGAACATTGGTTAATTGATTTAAGTAAATCCACAAAGAAGGTGCATCTACATTATCGTAACCCATACCCATTTGGCTTCCTATAAATCTTTCAATATCCGACTCCTGAATATTATAGTTTTTTACTAGTCGATATATCTCGAATGTCGCCTGCTGAATGTTGTCATATGATGTCCCCGTACCTTCTGAACTATCAGCATCATTAGTGTCAATTGCCGATCGACTCGAATCTAATAGGCATTGAAAAATAATATTAGGATATTTTTCTTGGGTAAAGTGACCGTAAAATACAGCTCGATTTATATCCGTCGCAAAAAATTCATTCGCAGCAAATCCATTATTCAAAACATCTAATGCTCGTTTCAAATCTACTGCACGAAATGCCGAAAATTCCCTTCCAAGAAAACCATATTGTGGACGAGCTATTTTTTTATGTAAAAATGAAGAAGCTTTTTTGATATTATTAGCATCAAAAACTACTAAAACTTTACCCGACACACCGCTGTCGTTTTCTTCTGTAAGAATAGCACTATCATATCCTTGGTTTTTAAGCCATTGAACGAACCGAGCGCCAACTTCATTGTCGAATAGTTGCCAATCATGCAAAGTGTTCTTGGCCAGCAACCATAAATCTCGCTCTGTCCAGGGATCAAGAGAATCCACAAAATCCAGCCTTAGATTCCTTGTTAGGTTGGCAGTATTTTTAACATCAGCTTTCAAATTCATAACATTCGAGCCATAGTCTTTGGCAAGTTCTGGATTGTCGGTGAGAAAAATACCATTACGAGTTACTGAAATAGGCCCAAGAATAGTTGAATTGATAGATTCAGACTGGTTACGAAAATCAGAAGGATCAAAAATAGAATCGGTACCATGATACCAATTAGAGGATATTTTAGATAGCCAGGACATGTATTGAATATACGAGATTTGGGATTAATTGTCCTGCTCAGGCAAAGAATTGGGGATTCATGCCTTATACACGCAGCCCCACCACGTAGGCAAACGGATACAGCCCGCTATCGAATTATACATTACCTTGTCTCATTAGATGAAGAAACGCAACTCACCATATTATCATGGATAAACATACCAACATCCTCCCAGATTGCGAGTCCACTTCGTAAGGTTTTAGGTTCAGGTGATATAAGTAGAGTTGGCTGAATTCTTTGAATGAAATTAGCACCATCGGACACCGCCAGAAAATAAGCTTCAGTTGATTCCATATTCGGAATTGTTCTAATGTCTGCACCACAGAAATGTCCAATTACACTATTATCTTGCGTAAGACTTCCAAAATTCCAATTGCCATTTTTTTGGTTTGCCTCTCTGCTAAGAGATATGAAGAGAGCAGGAGAAAGTAAAAGGTGATCAGGTTTCTTGCCAATATTTATGAGAGCATCATACCCCGAGAAAAGAGTATCCAGAGTAATTGAAGGCACTTTTATGGTATTATTTTTTGATGCATGATATATTAGCCAATAAAAATTAGCAGTTTCCTCTTTAGCAATCAAAGATGCTGCTGTGTTTGTGGATTTTGCCAATGCGGTTATATTTCGGGATAATATCTCCTCGATCTTAATTTGAGGACAGCACGCAATCTGGAATGTAGGTGGAACAAATTGGTGTCCTTCTTGAATTTCGTCAGGCACTCCTCCGCGACGAGATATCACGAACAATATACTAGAGAGTTCTCGATCATGAACTTTAACCTCGCCTTCGTTTCTAACTAGTACCGATCTGGGAATTGACATTTTCTCAAGTATTGGCATAATAATACGTTGCATTGAGCAAGATAGTCGCGAGTTAAAATTTAGCCCAAATAATTCAAGCCATTCATTCACATCCAAGTTTTTGAGCCATTCGAGATCAGAAATTCTATCCGATGAAAATGGCATATCATCGGTCGTTTCGACCGAAATACTACGCACTGTTTCTTGATTGTGTGTCGGTTCAATGCCTGCAACATAATTTGCAACAGCATCTCGGATTAAGTCTACATAGCTTACGTCCTTGTTGCCCCCATAAGAAACACGACGAGCTTCTTGTTTCAAACAGCTAATAACATCATCATTTAATCGGATACTTAAAGGAGTCAGTTCTTTGGATGGCATGTGGCAATCTCCATTACAAAATTTCATGTATACTGTGTATTATACATTACATCGGGAGATTTAACCAGAATTTTAGAAATTTTTAGGTAGGACGTTAACTCAAGTTCTGTATTTCTATATTTTCTGCACGTAACATCCCGATGAAAGACATTACATCTGACCATGACTTGAAATTACCCACGTATCCAGAACCTGGAGCATAAGGATTTATACAACAGAATGGGAAAGGATACCTTTACAATATTTCCCCACGGAGTGAAAATACACCAGATTTGCTAGAAATATCTAGATTCACTAATTTCATGTTATGTTGAATATCACCATTTGGAGTATGAACTATTATTTCTACATCATATCCTGCGGGTCCAATATTAGACACGCAATTAGCAAAAGCTTCAGACGTACCACTCAATGCGCCACAATATATACATTGGTGATGGCAAACACAATTTCTATTACCTTCCCAGTTGTGTCCAAATTTATCAATCATTGTTTACTCCAAAATTTGCGAAAATTCAGAATTGATCGATACTTTAGGTATATCTACAAGTTCAAGACTCGACATATCTTCGAAAGATTTTCTCTGGTTAGAAGGTAGTTGAATACGAAAATCAGCCATGCTGTATGAATTCTGATGTCGAGTTAGTGATTTAATGGTGTTTAGACCGATTACAGAAGTATCAGTTATAGCCCCACTATGCATAACCAAAGCGTAGAGGAGGTTATATAGGTTTTCTTTGGAAAGACGACAAGTTAAATCATAATATTCATATTTATTAGTCATAATGAGATCCATCTTGACAATTGTGGTCAACAACAGAACCGCCGCCAAGTGACAAAAATTGCAGCAATGTCTTATAACACCAATAAAGGTACCAATTCCTAAATCTGCAGTACAGATTGGGAGCCCATCCATATCCACCGCCACACTGTCCGCACCGGCAAGTATTTAGGCGAAAGTTACCCCCCGAACAACCATACAAACCAACTGTCTGGCCACGGACCACCTACTGATCTATTCAACATAATCTACTCCTGCATTGATGAATGTTCATCGTGCTTTATCTCACTACGCACTTCCATCCACAATTTACCCAACATATTTAATCCGTCTCTACCCGGACCCCACCCCCAAAAATTGTCTCGCCATGAGTTCTCTATGATCTCACGGTCACCTGTCTCCAGTAGTTTTTTACGGACATATTCATGTTGTTGGACTTTGGCACGAAGAATGTCTCGCATGACATCTACTTTAATGTCATTCCAATCTGGTCGCACTAAATTAGACCAATATTGTGCCCACTTGAGAGCATCGTGGGCAGATCTCGATTCGAGAATATATGATTGACAATTTGGATTGTTAGAAAACTTCTCCCAGTGATAAGCATGCTCAGATGTGGGAAAATCGTGTCCTTTCCAGAATAACCTGAAAGACGAGAAATTGGACAAGACATAGAATTCTTGTTCATAAAAGAAGACTTGCGTGTCGTTATCTAAACCGTGATTTAGCATGGTGTATTATACAGTGGTAACTCACAAAAATCAATGTTCATATTCCAGGTGATACTCTCTCATCTATTTTCGAAAAAGTGATTTTTATACAATACATTAAACATTTCTGTCATGATTTATTCTTGATGCTATCGATAAACGATCTAGAGAATTGCAATGGAATATAATCCTCACCATTATCCCATTTACCCACAGCTCGCATTGGATGCTTTTGCAAAAGATGAACTACTATATTTTCAATAGTTGATTTCATACGCTTATGAAAATGCTGCAAGTCATCTAACTTGCCGTTATCTCTGAGGGATTGATAATCAGACAAAAGTATATCAAGACAAACATTCAGAGTGTTATGATTGTTCCACATATTTTCAATATCTTCCTTAGTGAAATGCTCAGTGCCTATGCATATACCACTATCGGTTTCAATAGACTGTGAAAGAGCATTACTGGGCGTACTAAGTAATACTGTTCCAGCGGCAGCTCCAGCGGTTTTAAAAAAATTACGGCGATTCATAATACTCTCCTTTGATTTTACTTTTTCTAATCATATGCTGATTTTTCCCAGTTTTCAATAATTGATGCATATTTTTTAGAAATTTTCCTATATTCCGTTTTCCCAATAATTTCAATTTCTTCTTCGGGATATTGTTCTGCAAATAAAAGCATTTTTAATCTATCTCGATCGCATCTTTTACAATCACACTCCCAATCACTGGCAGCATCAGCGTGTCCTTTAATTTCTATCCACTTATTATTTACTAAAAAATCCGGAGTATAAACTGCTATTATATCACCATCAATTCCCATTAAAGAGAATCTTCCAGTTTCATATTCCCATTCTGTGTTTTCATAATTTAATATACGAGCATAATTGGCTTCCCATGTACTCCTGAAATACATTCCTAAGTCAGCTCTTTTATTGCCCTTGCTCTGGGGTATTTGCATGCCATCTGCATATTTCTGTTTTAATGTCTGACTGATCTGATATCTTATTTCAGGAGTCATATGCTCTTTATTCCATATCCTGATTTTATCAGAAACAGATCGAAGCCTTTCGTCGTCTTCTTTGGTGATTCCACTATTCCAGGGAGTTCGTCCTAATCCGGCAATGCCAATTTTAACACGAGTTTCATCGCTAACCAAATGACCCATTAATTTTTTAGATAATTTTTTCCGACTTTCTTCGCACAGTGGAATTCCAGTTCTTCCTTGAAATTTATTTTCCGACCAGCTCTTTTTTACACCAGTAGCTATTTTATCAGCCCAGGTTATTTCTCGCCCAATTAGAGAATTTTTTCTACGCTCAAGAGATGCTTTGCTACAAGTTGGAGCATCTGGGAATTGTGTTTTGTATTGATCGAAAGTTAAACCATGAAGTTTCAGATGTTTTGGATGAATTAAATCAAATGCTCTCCCACATACTTGACATGTCACCGAATCATTATCGTTTATCATAATACATTATACAACATCAACTTGAAAAAGATACCGGAATATGGTATTTTTTCAAAATATTTATAAATTCATTATTCACAATAACTTAATTAGTGCTAAACAAGTATCTGAACCACCTTGAGTTATGGCATTTAATGTTATTTACAAACAAATTCTCGGTTGATGGAACTTCAATATCGAAAGTTAGAGTTTCACCAACTGGTGTTATTGATGCCACTTTACTGTTTCTTATATTTTCAAATGATGTTATAGTTAATAAATCTCCAACTTTTACATCGGATGCCGCAACTGGCTTGTTGTCAATAAACATTATATGCTCATCAGATGCTTCCACAAAATTACCAAATTCATCCTCGATTCGTAATAATGGTTTTGCCCCAGTTTCCCAAATACGAGAAACCGGTTCAAATTTTAACTCACCATTGTTGTCTGACCGCACTCGAATTTCATTTCCATTTTCCAATAATGTATATACATTTTCTATCGTGTCAGATTGAATATCCTCATTATTTACCTTAAAAACAAGCATAGAATTATAAGATAAACACCTACCTCCAGGGAGCGTAAACTCCGGCACCGTAACAGTCTTTGTCAAGCCAGTGTATGGTCCATATTTCTTTACTTCTAGCATTTTATTGAGTTGATCTTCGTAGTTCTTTTTGATCGAGTCAAAGTTGCCGAAAACTTCTTGGGCTCTTTGTAAGCTTCCAAATATTTTGATTGGCTCCTGAAATTGAACATCGCTCATCCAACGACGATAAACGTTAATAGCAGCAGCATATTCAGCAGCTATAATCCACCTATCTTCTATGGTATTAATATTATAAACACTTTGAGGTGGCCATATATTGACAACATTAACACCTTGTTCTATAAAACTATCCAATTCACTATCGGTAAACCATCTGAAATTATAGCTCACATGAGTCTCATCGTAAGACGATCTAGACTTGCTGAAAATGACTCGCCCTTTAAGATAGTCTACGGAATAACCACTTTCTTGTATGTCGCCGTTCAGATAAACTTTAACACCCGCAGACTGATTCCATCTTGGGAAGGATAATTCACAAGTAGTTCTTGCTTTATTAAATCTGGCAGGTTCGTGGAATATGGGTATACGCTGTATATACCCAATTAGTGATTCGAGGAAAGCTCTGCTTGCTACCTGTCGGTAAGTATAGGCATCTCCACTTGTTTGCCCAGATTCAATGACTATAAATTCTTCAGTATGTGTATCTGTAGTGGGTCCATCAATCGTCTCATAAGTATAACTTAGATTTAGGATATGGCTTCCTGCGGTCTCGTCATTGGGTATATTCCACGAGTAAGCAAAAATTCCCAGCTCAACTTTATCTAGATTTGTGCCCGTTTCGACAGAAGTACTTGATGGATCTAGTATCTCAATACTAAAATCATAGGGATCATATAGTTGGCCTGTTATGTCTGTAAAAGTGAAAAAGAAAACTGCTTTGGTTCCCGTGACAAAAGATCCCCCGCCTTCAAACTGTATTTGTCCGGGTGCCACAATGATAGGTGTATTATCAGACATTATAATTTCTCCGGGGCACTGAATTTATCAAGAGATCTCAAGTATTTAATTGCATCTTGTATAGTATCAAAAATTTTTAAATCATCTGATATTGAATGTGAACTCAAAACCACTTTTCCACTATTAAAAGAGTATTGTAATTTAGCTCTATTTGCCGAATCGACTAATTCCACTCCTAATGACGATTGTGTCTCTATTTTTAACATTTATAATCCTCTAGGAAATTGACACTCCGCAGGGGCTAAACCCCACGGATTCTTCCTTCATCCAAAATTGCTAATCCCTTAGCTAAGATATTTCTAGCAGACTTATGAAACCCTGTAGCATTCCCACAGTTTTTGGGTAATTTACTATTCGACCGTAGCATTCAAATACTCCTCTTTTTTTATCGCTAGCTGTGAATCATAATGCTGATAAAATCCAACTCCATCGAACCCATTGCCCCATTCAATTAAATTAGTATTTGGATTTGGAATCATAGAGCTGAAACTATATCCCCTACAATTCATCTCAAGAGATTTGTCCATACATTGATTAATAGTTAAATTATTCTTTCGCTCTCTTGTTGTCATACAATACCAATATCCAACTGCATTTGAGATTCCATACTTTCTGATTTGATATAACACATATGGGTCGTTCAGGGTATATACAGGGACGCTCTCCCCATATATTACAACAGAACAATATACATCAACATTCGGCATAGTTGCGTTGGGAAGCCCTCTGTGAGTGCCGTGGAATATAATACCGCCTTCTGGGCCAAACATCTCTCTCAGAATTCGAATAACTTCCCAACTGGTTATTTTATTATCATATAACCGGCCATCTGCATCAGGCAGAAGACCATCAACATAAATAGCCTGAATGCCAAATTGATTGACTAAGTTCTGAACATGCTGAATATACATGTTTACAGATGTATCGTGTCCTTCCGTCGGTGCGTTAAGCTTATAATCATAAAACAGTGATGAATATGCCGCAACTTTTATTCCATTGGATTGTGCGGTATTGACAAACCTTGCGAATTCGGGTTTATTAACAACGTTAAATGGGGCTGGTTTAGAATTCACATACAATCCTAAATGATGTGAGATTATAAAATTAAATTTATTACTCATTTGAACAATGATATCATCTGGCGGCATTTCTCCGAATGGGTTAGCATATTGTGGGTCACGAGCACCATATACAAAAATTGATTCGGAATGGAATGATCTGTCAAAATCAAATGATTTACCAGGAAATGCAGCAATCATCATCCTATTATTTGCTAATAAATTATATTCAACTAGCCAATATTTTCTCTGCAAGAGTACTCTGTCAGTTGAATATCCACTTTCGTATCGTTGAGGAGCTATTGAAATGCCACCAAGACTGTCAATTAGTAATAATTCACCACTGTATGTTCCTTCATAGTCTGGAACAAAATTACCCTTAATGGCTAAATGCACGTCCTCTTTGGGGGATATTATAAGGGTTGAGTCGCCATAAATGCCTATATTAACTTTTTCTGATGAATAAAGTACATGATCTGGCGTGGATTCTTCCATCGTAAAAACAGTTCCATTATCAAAAAATATAGTTGCAATTAATCTGCGGGTAAGAGACAAACCTTGGTATATGCGCAATTTGCCTGTATTGTATCTAAAATGGCTACCGGTCGTTGAGACTTTAAAGCCGTTATCCCTTGTGCATCTCACAGACGAAACGCCCATACCCCATATCGTGCAGTCTCCTCTGAATTTAACATTTGATATATCCATGTTTTTGACACTCCGCAGGGACTAAAGTCCCACAGATTCTCTAATCTTAATCTTCCTGGAACATAGATCTGGTATCTAGCATTCCAAATCCCACTGCATTTCTCTCCCCTATGTTTATTGCATATTTCTGTAGATGCTCCATCATTTGTTTTGGAGTTTCACATGGCGTAGCTGATTTAACGCCAGAATACTTATGTTTGGACAGAATCAGGGCACAGATGCCCGACATAATTGGAGCCGCAAAACTGCTTCCGCTTTGCTTGCAATATTGGTTGTTAAGCCACGTAGAATAAATATCCACTCCCGGAGCGGCAAAAGATATATTAGCGCCTCTTGATGAAAACGTAGCAACTTTATGATTTGGATCATATGCTGCTATTCCTATAACTTGTGGGTATCTGGCTGGGAATGCTACGTCATAATACCGATTTCCCGTGTTCCCAACCGCAGCTACTATAATAATATTATTATCATAAGCCCTTATGACGGCATCTCTCATCGGGGCGAAATCACTGAACATTCCGGCTGAAATAGAAATAATATCTACTTTCTGATCAGTAGCCCATCGTATTCCATTAGTAAGCGCTGATGGGGATCCACAACCACTGTCATCAATTGCCTTAATAAAGTAAATTTTACCTTTTGGTGCAACTCCAATAATACCCTCACCATTGATCCCGGCTGCTATAATTCCAGATGTAGCAGTGCCATGTCCTACTCTGTCTTCGACAACCGGAGATTTTGAAAAATTCTTCTCTCCTATAATATTGTTTTTCATTTCAAAATGTTCACTTTTTCCACTGTCAATGACAGCAATGGTAACACCTTCCCCCATTGTCTGTTTATGTATTTCAGGTATATGCAGATCTCTTAATCCCCAATCATAGACTTCGCCAAATAATTCCACGACGATCTCGGGATTCATTGGAGGCAATATGATTTGTAATCGACTTGTCATATAATAAATTTGTGCAAAATGTAATAGCGCTCCTCTAAAATTTGCAAAGGATTTGTTTAATAATTTGTGCAACTAACGTATGGGTTTATTAATAGCCGCATCAGATTGGCGGGTTTGCTTAAAATTTGGAGAGAGATTATGTCCAAAATATCTATAATTAGAAGGTCAGACCATTGGCGCGGATACGACATTTATGCTCCATTGGTGGGCACCAATGAATGGGTCTGTTATGGTTTAATGCCTCCAGAACTGCTTAATACTAATCCTACCGCTGATGCTGCATGGAAAGTTCTTCCGATACATTCAGTAACCGCTGGAGTAGTAAGAGCATGTAGGTTTCAAACGGTGAACAATGGCCGTATAACTGAATATATAAATAATGCTGCGGCAGCCTGGTCTCTGGCGGCAGTTACCGCATCTGGCCCAGCAAGTGGGCACGTAGAACGATGGACAGGACACGCGGCAGCAGATGTTGATTATGCACTGTGCACTTTACCAGCAGGTTACGATACTATTGCTATCAGACATAATCCTCGCCCAACTCCGGGTAAAGATGTTACTGTGCTATTATCCGTTGGCACACCTGCTTCACCAGGAGTATATAACGCTATAGGCACATTCACTCCGCCAACGTATGCCACTGCTGGCAGGATTGGGGACTATGTTGTTACGGTAGATCCAACCGACGCAGATAGATCAATTAAAATTTCATTAGGTAGTGATGGAGCAAAATCGTTTTTCTTAATTGCCGTTCTGACTTTTGATACCGATAGAGAGGCAGACCCGACAGAAGTAAATATCGATGGTTATATTGAAGGCAATAGGCACTTTGCCTTATATCATGATGGAACTTCAATCCAGTACTCTGTCGCGGGATCAGGGACTAACACTCACTCACACATTCCAACGACATATTCTCGTGGTTGTTATAGATTAGTAAAACCCAACGTGATACACACTACCGCGAACCAAAATAATGGGTCTGGCGTTGCCCGATGGACAGGAGATGGATTCCATTTCGTTGTCGCAGATAATAATGAATTAACCCTTTCAATAACACCAGTTATTACTACAGACGGAGCGGCATATCCAGACCCATTGACAGACCCGGGTAGCGGTGGTCCTGCTTATGATTCTATTATTGAAGCAGATGAAATTGTTGTAACATATTCAGGAACATGTGGACCGGCAGGCGCTGGAGTGACAGAAGTGTCTTATACGTACACATATACAAGCTCTGGTGTTGCCACGACATCGACAATAACATGGCAATCGGCATCTCCTGCTTACACTATTTATTTACCTTCGTGGTCATTGGGGACATCTGGCTCTGCTGATTTATTACTAGCATTAACCGGGTATGTTAAATTATCAGGTGATACAACGCATTATACAATAGGTGAGGAAACTAAGGCAGTTACTTCAAAATCTGCCTATTTTTATCCAGATGATTGCCCATATGTGGTTAATTTAAAATCAGATCATGATAATACTGAATTTTATACTCAATCAGACGCAGATAAAATATATATGAGATTGAACGGAAGTGATTTTGCTCCTGTGGGAGTTGGAGTGGCATGGGAATTGGGTGGAAGTTTCGAGATAAAAAGCCTATCAACCGCATTTTTATCCTTTTCAGTACAACCACAAGACACATTAAAAAATAGAACCTTGCCAACCGTAACTGTTACAGTTTATGATGAATACGGCAATATATCGGATTCTATAGGTTCTACCACTGCCGTAACAATGTCGATGTCTGGCATCGGAACTTTAACAGGAACACTGATTAAGGAAATAGTTGATGGAATTGCCACTTTTGATGATTTAAAAATTGATGGTTTTGGGACACATCATCTAATAGCTACAGTAGGTTCTACTTCCGCTACTTCAAACTCTTTTGACATAATAGGACAAGTGCAGTACGAAGAATTTGCGGCCGTTTCCAATCAAACCTTCAAAAATAATGAAGTAAAACTGGTTTCTGACACAGATTATACTGATTCTATGATATGGCAGATCAGAAGTGAAGACCAAACATCAAAAGAGGCTCAAACAATTTCAATACCCAATGTTATTAATGGGAATTTATTATCCTATGGGACCAATTACATTAATCTTTGGATAGATAGAACAAAAAATTATTACATCAGAACAAATGTAGACAATGCTGGTTGGAGCGATTGGAACTATTTGGACTTAACTGGTGAAATCAGAGTGGTAGGCGGAAAGCACAGAGATAACACGACTGTCACCAAAACAAGCAAAGGAGCCACTGTGCGAACCTCAAATCCTCAATGGACTGAAACTAAAACATCTAGAGGCGCGACAATACATAATAACACTTACAATAGAGAGCAGTCAAGAAGTGACTATTAAATAATCGCAATCAATTCAATCTGATTCTTTGAGTTTAGCGACCTCTCTTTTTATCCAGCCATTAAAACTGTCGGTATTCAAATATCCCGATCCGCCACTGTCGTTATCCTGGTATCCCTGCTTGATGTCTTCATCGTATTCGGTTTCTTGGAGTATTCCAATATCTTCTAGTTCCTCCATTAGACGCCTGAATACATCATATGAATGCGACATTAATTGTTTCTTAAAAAACTTGTATTTTGGATCATCTCGTCCATTTTCTTTGTAAGAGAACTCTTCTAAGTCAAGTGTAAATTTCAATACAGTCATCCATTTGGATGCTAAAATTCTGCCTAATTGATGTTCCCTACTAACTTCTCTCATTCACTGCTCCTGTTTAATTGTTTACTTATTACTCAATTATTATCGGTATTGCAACGTCGTCGCCATTTGACATTCCTCCAGAGGAGGCTACTTTATCTGCCGCTCCAGGAGTAGAGTCTTTTATCAGTATCTTATCTAACGCTGCTTCGGTTGGAGATTTTTTGGTCTTCTTCTTATGCTGGTTTTCTACAACATATTTCTCGTCAACATAAGCGATTTTGCCTCGCTTTAGCAGAGTTCTGAAGAATGCACTGTTTTCTAGGTTTTCTTCTCCAATGGTATCTACTGCTATAAAATCCCATTTTCCTTCGAGCATTACAGGTGGATTTAGGTCTTCAATCAGCACAACACCATTAGCCGTGGCATGAATATATTTCCGAGGCTTTTGAGGCACACCAGTATTTGCGTTGACCGGACTATCATTCATTATTCCAGCATATTTGCTCGTATTAGTGGCATCATTAATTTTATATTCTCCTGCCATCCAATCAAGAAACTGCTGTTTAGTAAAATAATGTCCATTTGTTACATAGAGAATGTCATCGTTGGGTATATTATCAAACACTCTTGTGTCGTTAGCATCAACAACTGTAGTTTTATTGTTTGTGTCACAGATATACACTTTTTCTTGATTAGCATTATAAAATACAATTATCATATTTTACCTCCTTGCAATGTCATTGATCCTTTCCGCAGCAGCATTTGCAGTGTGATTCCAAGTAAAATTCTCTAGAATAAATTTTTGCATATTGCGATTTCTATTCTTTGCTTCTGCATAATTTTCATAAACAGATCGCATTGCCCGTTTAACTTGGTCATGCACTTTGTTCGATGTCAAATCTGGGAACTGCTGTCCATCCCAGTAATGGAGACCCATCTGCCCGGGTTGAATCTCTTTCAATCTATCAATTTCTATCATATATGAATTATCTGGACGAAGATACCCTTGTTGTCCGCTGCAATTGGTCATAATAACAGGCATTCCGCACATACTTGCCTCTAATGGAGTTAAGCAACCGCCTTCTCCCCGCGAAGTCAAAATAAAAGCATGTGCTGATCGATATAACTTTGGCATATCTTTTTCAGATAGTTGCTGACTAAACCTAACAACATGCGGCATATCTTTGTTGGGAAACTTTGTCATTATTTCATCTATGTCAAATTTGATTTTATCCTTATGGAACTTAGTCCTTCCTCCTTGATATCGGCTCATAATCAAGAGAGTCACATCATCGTTCGATGAAAATTCGTCGAAATAAGCCTTTAGTAAAACGTCAGGTCCCTTACGATATCCCCAGTTAAATACTGATATGAAAATAAATTTTTTAACGCTGGACCCGAAATCATATTGAGCCCCATTTTCTGTGTAGAGATCTGTATCTACCCCTGTAATAACCGAATAAATCGGTTTATCCTTAATGCTCTTTCGCAGAATTGATGCGCTCCAGTCCGAAGTCAACCAAATTTCATCATATAATTTGCAGCACTCTTCAAATTGTTTTGGGATAGTATATGATTCAATAGTAGTATACAATATCTTATATTTACCAGTGCCAACTTCTGAAAATGATGGTATGATGCTGTCAATCAAAATGTGATTCCTGGATATTTTGGTTTTTTCAAGTGGAACAAGGTTTTTTAGCTCTTGCTCGCCAAGTTGATTTTGCCCTTTTTTGGGGTCAACTTTAACCTTATATCCCATCTGAACCAATTTAGATACCAAGTTTCTATTTACTTTAGCATAGCCACTGGTATCATAAAATAATCCACGAACTTTTATTTCTATATCAGAGTTTGATTTAATTAACGATGGTGGTATTGGTAAAATATCGTCTACTTCTTCCTTCGGGATAGGTTCTACTTTTCTTTCCTGATTAATCTTATTAACCATATAAGACAAAGATGCTTCGATTTGTTCATTGGGGTCATAATCGTGTATTTTTAGAGCACCAGACAGAATTGTATTACGAAGACATCTGGATTTTTTCAGTTTATCAAATGAAACGTCGAATGGTTTGCCATCATCAAATGGCAGATACTCATCTAAATCGTCTAAGTAAATTGTGTTATTAGTTGTGTTTATTAACTTCATCAGAACAAATCCAAATTCAATTCTTTATATTATACCAGTTAACCACGCCAAATTATTTCTTTATTCGTAACTCCTATATTGCTTAAGCACTCATCCGCTCTTCTCATTTCTTGGGAATCTTTTAGTCCCAAGGTAACTATATCTAATTCTGGCAATGATTTTGTCCAGCACCACTTCCTACTAGACAAGCCGCAGACATGATGAGCGATAGACACAGATGTTGGATACCATCCTCGATGATGAATCAAAGTCATATCATCTTCCAGAATTCTTGATTGTTCATCTATTTCATCTCCAACGAGTAAAAACGTTTTGTCATATTCATCCAACATGTCAATAAAATCCTGGAGCTTATTTTCGTTCAGCCGCCTAGTGTATTTGGATTTGGCCACCAAAACCGACTTAGAATCATCTGGTAAATCCTGTGCAATTTTTAACAATTTTCCATTTGTGATAATATTATCGAGACTTAATATTTCTTCGAACGGTATAATTTTTGGAAATTGTTTGAGCTTAAAATAATTAGTGCTTTGTCTACTTATGTCATTTGGATAGGCTATAAACTTAATTGAATGTTCCGAATCGTAAGCATCAGTGCCATACAAATTATCGAAACATAAGAACACTCCATTTTCCAAGATAACGTATGGTATCTCAGAGGATTGAGAAAGAATAATCGCGTCATGTCTTTTTAGCCAGCTCATAAGATTGTATAATTCTAATGTCCATTTATATTATACTGGAAATCAAATGCAACTTAAAAAAGCTATTCCAATAAACGGAACATTGCTAGACTACTTTTTAGACGAGTCAGGTTTTAATGCTTTAGTACTGTCCAAGTCATCAAGTCAATTAGTCACTTTCGACCCGAATACCTTTGTAAAATTAGGGTCTTTTTGGATTAATCATCAATTACAAACTCCATCTTGTATTGATGAAAATTGTTTTTACGTCGTTACAAATACTGGCCAACTTATAGCCATCGACAAATTCTCAGGCATTGAATTGGTACATTTTGATGTCGGAGTGATGAACGTTATTGATTTTTGCCAAACCGTTGATGGCATATACTCTTTATGTGGTATTCCAATTAATAATGGTGGAAAACCTACCACCGACTTGTTTTGTGTCTGTTATAACGACAAGCGAGACGGCAAAAAAACGAAACAAAGTCCCAGTGTTCGTGGAGAAACAGTAAATCAAATGGTTCTTGTAGACGACATTTGGATAAACATCGGCAGGAAAGTATATAAAATTAATACCCAGTGCGAAATCGATGGCATACTAGAATTAAAAGTAACGTCCAATTATTCCCCTGTGATTTCTAATAAATATATATCTTATGCATCAAACATGGGAACGATGGAAGTTATTAACAAGGAATCCGCAATTATGTTCCGTAAAATATTAGTAGAAAAAAATAGTTCTCCACCAGTACAATTATATGATGATAAAATAATTTGGTTCGCTGGTAAATCGATATATGTGGTTGATATCGACTCCGGAAGCATAGATGACCGAAAAAGTATACCAAATCCGGGAGCATCTTCTGTCACAAAATCCGGAGACAGTGTATATGTTTCGGATGATTCTGGAAACCTGATCCAATACGATTTCAACAAACAGGGATTGTCAATTTTGAATCTATCGAAAAACCAGTTATGGAAACCAATTGTAAGAGATAATTGGGTTTATATAGCCTCAGCCAGCCATTTATACCAGGTGCAAATTTGATAAGTGAATGTATTATAAATCCATATACGGTTTCAGTTGAGTCTAGACATCGACCTGTTTTCTATGCATCCGGTGATTTAATAATATATAAGAATGGACAGTCAATTCAGGTAGATGATTGCAGCGGGAATGAAATTACCCGAGTTATCTGTCCGGTAGACGCCCGCATTTACGAATACGTGGATTTAGGCGACTCAATTTTATTTGTATTTAGTGGAAATGAGTTTATTTTCATTGATAAATCTGGGAATTTGCCATATCATCATAAATTCGACACAAAACTAGGAAAAATTATCACTCCTATATTTTTGTCTTCTGACAATAATTGTATAGTGTTTGGAACGAAATCTCATACCGGCATACAATTTATGAACTATAATTTTATTAATCAAAAAAGAGTGTCACAAACATCAACTTGGAATTTTAAATCGGTCACCGATGTCGTTCAATTTAATGACACAATATATGCAGTATTAGATTCGACATTTTTAATTGCATTTAATAATTCAACTTGCGAGGTTAAAAATGTCCGGTTTGAATCGTCTTTGGTGAGCCCTAAAATATTTTGCACAAATAATGGGATAATATACCTCAGTCAAAACTCAATAAGAAAATGGAATGGGAAACAAACAGAGAGCATTCGCACTCCTATTTCAAGCACGTCTAGACTGTTGGGAATATCTCAGACATACTACTACTTGGTTACCGACAAAACAAATATATCGGCCTTCGATGAAAAACTAGACAGCATAATCTGGGAAATTAAAAGCGACAAAGTAATCTATGACAGTTTAGCTATTAAAGGAATCGGATCCGGTAATAAAACATTTGATGTTGGTGTTATCCAGTCATCGGATTCCATAATGCTAATCAATTTTTTGAGAGGCAGGATAATTAGGTCTTTCCCGACTTTGGATGCTTATAAAATTCGAACAACATCCGATCATATATTAATTCATCGATATGGACAACAAACTGACATGCTATTTTCAGGAGAAGAAGTTGAAAATAATTGATAGAATTCTTTTTGGAATTGAAATTCTCATAAATTATATACACGACTGGTGGCACTTTGATCCCGAAGAAACTGATAATTGTTGTAGGAGATGATTTTGATAAGTATACTTATATTTTGTTCCTTAGTGGTATTTGGAATCACCCTGACCATCAATAAATCATCTATAATGCACAAAACACGGGAGTTTGTTAAAGAACGATATCTCGCATCTCGGGTTTTTAGTCGCCCATCATTTTTCCATACTTGGTGGTATAAAATGTTTCATTGTCCAATGTGCGTCGGCCTCTGGATTTCTTTGATTGTTTGCTGGGTTTTTCCGCCGATGCCAGATATTTGGGGATATATTGGTAGTGTAATAGCCGTCTTCGGAATGAACTGGATTTGGCACTGTATTGAAAATTTATTATTCACCGCTGGAAAATATTTTGAAGAAAAGTTGAATTCTCGGACTGAATGAGTATAATAGAGTGGCAGAGTTGCCAGAGTTACGCTTCCTACGGCGTATAAGAAAATGTAGAGTGGCCTAGTGTGTAAAGGAGAGAAAAATGAGTGACACTAATTCCACCACATCTGTTTCAGAGTCAACCCCCCTTTGGAAAATCGAATTCAATAAGCGAATTCAACTATTTGCAAAAGACGTAGGATTATTAGAATCCGATGTCTTAATTGCTCTTGCTAAAATTGGAGTTGATGGTCAAACTGAGCGTAGCTTAAAATTGCTTGATAATGAGCAATGGTTAACTATGCAAGATTTATTTGAATGTTTTTGCGATTCAGGAATGCTACCTAAAAGCGTATTACGAATGGGAATTGCAGAATTGCGGGGTAAAACCCCCGGCGTAACCTATGCTGCAACTGAAACATCTGATGTGGCAGCAGTAATTCGAGATGTAATATCATCTAATCGACCAAAAGAGGATTGGTCAGATCGTGAACTATTAGAGCATTATGATCGAGATGCTACTGAGATAATAGAAATTCTTTCTAAAAGAACCCGTTCTCGTCCATGTTTAATCTTCAATGATGACAATACGCTTAATATCGTAGAATCAGAAAAGCTCGTCAGAATCGCAAAGCGACAATCTACACTCGATGTTATTGTTATCGGAGATAAGGCTTTTAAGGTTTATGAAGCTGACAAATTCCCGAATGATACAATCGACGCTTCTCCGTTCTTCCCGCAAATTCCATTAGTCGATGGATATTGCCCTCAGAGTGACACCAATTGGACCGGAGTGCACAAAGTATTACGTATTTTGGCCCATATACAAGCTCGATATATTGAAAAAACGACCAATATGCGGGATTTAAAAGAAATTTATGATGTAGCTAAATCTAGCATGTATATATTTATGACCGACAAATCATATATTTCTATGAGAGAAAAGTTTCCCAAAGCAGCACTTAAATATGATGAGATGGAAAAACTGAACAAGCTTCCAACTCTTCAGATTGTGGGTGATACAGTAAAAGGTTGTGATACCGGATTCGTAGGCTAAATGTGAATAACAAGCACCAGGGGAGAGCAATCTCCTCTGGTGCTATTTTGGAGATTAAAACGTGAAAGCAAATAATTTTTATGTGAGCATACGGCAAACAAAAGTCGTAGAGATAAGTCCTGAAGCGAATGTCCTTCCGCCAGATTATGGTCCATTTAACGAATTTAGAGTAGCAGATTATTTTTGCCCAGAGGAATGGACCAATAACGGTATATTCATTCCAGTTAAAGAGGGAGACCCATTTTGGATTGATTTTCGAGGTAACTGGTCAAGCGCTGTCATTCCATCTGTTCAGAGAGTTAATCCTATAACCGGAGAATCTTGCAACATTAAAGATGGAGTCAAGAAAGATCCCAAGCAGAATTATCTTGTTTTACCTCGACAAAAATGGATAGATGGATATGTGAAAGAAGGCAAAGTATATCAATTCATAGTAACTAAAGCTGGTATCGGATTAGCGGTTAACGAATATCTATTGCCCGTTGAATTGCAAGATTCACATGCTTTGGGATTTGCGTTCTTTCTACCTAAACGAGCAGCATGGGAACCAGAAATTGTTGATGGGCGTATTGACAGAACGAGTTATTCTTTAGGAAATCCTATGTGGTTCTCGCCATTGCACACGCCGCAGAACTGGCAAATAAATTCGAACCGCGCGCAAACGCGGTCGATTGCTACCACTGGTGGTTATGTTCATACATCATCAACAATTACAGTTCCAGAGTTCACTTTACCTAAATGCAATAATGCAGATATTGCAGAAGTCGAAGAACAAATCGAATGTTTTGTTAATTCGCCCGATACTACTGTCATAACAAATCATTCACTTGATTATGATGCTTGTGATAAAGCGTCTATCGGCGCTGGTGGCCGCATAGAACAAGATATAATAGTTGATCCTAATACTCCGGAATTTTATAACGAAAAACCAGATGCTACATTAACAGTCTATCTGGCACTGCCCGAATTGTTTAAACAAATTATGTCGAAGGGACGAAGACAGGACGCCAACCGTAAGGATAAATATGTTCATTCTGGAGAGTTAAATGGAGCGCAAATACCACTGATTATGGTTTCTTGAGAATTCCTATTGGCAAATTTGTTCTGCTTTGCTAGAAAGCATAACCAGTTTATCTTCTAGATCTCTAATTTTAGTTATGTCTTGTTGAACTGCTATAAAATAAATTGATCCATCAACATCTAGAACAGGTGCAATCCGAGAAAATGTCCAATACTCATCACCGAATTTGTCTTTGTTTAAGAATTCTCCGGACCACTCTTCTCCGCTTTTTAGGGCATCCCACATTTCTTTATAATAATCTTCTGTAAGGTGTCCGCCTTTGATTATTCTTGGATTTTTACCCTGAACTTCCTCGAACGTATATCCGGTGGTTTCCGTAAATGCGTCATTCACGTAGGTTATATTGCCATCGTAGTCTGTTATTATAATTGTGTTAATACTGATATCTGCAACTTTTTTAAAAATATGTAACATTATTTAATTCCCAAAAAATCTAGAGATTTCCACACGGCTGTAATTATGATAGCAATGGCACCTAACATTGTTCCAAATAATTTAATCCAATACCATGGCTTGGAAAGGGCATCGTACACTTTCATGATATTGTTATTGGACGTTTCAATACTATCTAGAATTTTGGATTGATTTTGAATAACCTTTTCAGACTCTTGTGTAATATGTCCCTTGATTTCAGACCGAAAACCATTAGTAAACAACGATTTGATATGCCTGACAGATTCTACTGTTTCATCAAGCAAAACAGACACAGATGCGTTAGTATCTGCATTCTTTTGCTGGGCTTCAATAAGTTTATCTAAAATATCTGATATTAAATGAAGAGCGTTAGTTTCTTCTTTTGGTGGCATATAAACTCCTAATTTTACTATAGTGGTTTCCTGTATTAATATTACCATTCTGAAAAGGTTATTCCCTTCAATAGTTTTAATTATTAAGAGTAAGAACAAATGTTAAAGATTTTAAGTAACAAAATCAACGGACCCATCTTGGAAGGAATACAGATTTCGCGGACTCCCGAGGAACAAAAAGTTTTTAATTTCATTCTTGAAGCAGTGCAAACCATGCCATCTCATCCGATTGTAAGAGTGGCCGGAGGATGGACGAGGGATAAACTATTGCCCATAGCCAGGCCAGATATTAAATCGACCACAAATCCTAAAGATATTGACATAACCGTGGATTCAGTTTCCGGTATAGATTTTGTTAACGGACTAAAAAGTTTTGCGGATCGAAAATTTGGGACAGCACAAAATTATGTTAGAATATTAAATGCAGAGTTCCGGACCAAAGATGAACAAGTCAAACGAATTGCAGCCGGACAAATCTCTATATTTGGATTGCCGATTGACGTAGTAAGTTTAAGAAAAGAAATTTGGACAGATCCAAATACCGGAGAAAAACTAGTGAGAAATCCGATCGTTGTCCCGGGCAAACCCTGGGATGATGCGTTCAGGAGAGATCTGACTATTAACGCCATGTTCTATAATTTAAATGAAAATACAATAGAAGATTATACCGGTGGATTTCCTGATTTGGCCCAAATGAAGCTAAGAACACCCTCAATCCCTGCTGGGTATGACGGTGGAAAACCCGATAATATTAGTGATGATGATTGGCAACAAATAGAGGCTCGGCGTATATTCATAGATGATCCAACGAGGCTGTTGAGGGTTCTTCGATTCTTTAGTAAATATTCTCAAGCGATATTAGACGAACCAACAAAAGAATCCATGTTTGATGAAAACGCACAAAAATTACTGACCAATAAAATGTTCGATCCTGCGTCGAAGGGCATAGTCGTAGAAAAGATAGCAGACGAATTTAGGAAAATCATGTCTGGGGATCGTCCTGCAGATGCCATGAGAATTATGTACCAATGCGGGCTTTTATCTAATATGCTTCGTTTGCCGCAATCATTTAATCCATTACACATGGATCAGAGAAATGTGCATCACAGCATGAATTTAATCAATCATACCCTTAGAGTGCTTAAGAACGCCAATAAATTAGCTAAACAATATAATCTTTCTCCAATGGAAAGAATGCTGCTTAATATGGCTTCATTATTTCACGATTTTGGGAAACTTGATCCACGGACACAGAAGGTAAAGCCAACTGGAGAAATCGGATACTCCGGGAATCCCAATCTGCCGAAAGGGCAGAAAATGTCTCACGAGGAATCTAGTAACGAAATCTGGAGCAGATTTTCTGATGCAATGAGGATGTCAAACCAAGAAAAATCATCCGTTAGTGGTATTATTTCATCTCATATGCAGCCTCATGACCATATTAGAAATCGAGATAATGCAGCCCAAATAGCGGAGTTTAAGGACAAAAACCCGCTTTGGAAAATAATATATATTCACGCCATGGCTGATGCGATGTCTAAGCACGAACAGCCAGATATGGGCGAAGCCCGCGAATACGATAAAACAATTCAGAGAATTGAAAAGATAAATTTACCAATATTGTTGAACGGGAATGAAATTCAACGATTGCTCGGTATTAAGCCGGGCAAAATAATAGGCGAGATAATGAATGCCATACGGCAGGCACAGTATAGAAACTTTGGAATTGCCCAGGTTTTATCGGTCGATGAGCAAAAAACAAAGGCTGTAGAAATTGCCAAATCGTTTTTACCTCAGATACTATCCAGAGAACGGGTCCAGTCTATTGTTGGTATTGAACCAGGGCGACCACCAGAAGGAAGGATTGGCTACATACAATTCGTTAGAAACAAAATTAGAGATGAACAGATAAAAAATCCATTATTAACAGAAGAGCAGGCTGAACAAATTGTCAAGAATATGATAGACTCCGGAGAACTTGACGTGTATCGTCAGGTATAATTCATAGAAGGCCCATACAAAGGAGACCAGTCATGTCTAAAACTCTAATTGGGATATTTTTACTGTTAGTTTTTCCTTTGGTTACAATTGCGGATACAGTGGCAGAAAAATTACAATCTGTCTCTGTGACAATCAAAGCCGGAGGAAGTGAGGGCTCGGGTGTTATTGTTAAACGAGGTGAATATAATTTCGTTCTAACAGCGGGGCATGTGGTTTCATCTCTGCGAAAAACCAGATCCGTGATAGATTCAGGGATGGATCGGACTGTTGTTGAATTTAATGATGCAAGTATAATTCAAAATGTATACGAAGACGGCAGAAAAGTGGGACAAGTGGAGATGACTGCAAAAGTAATCTCATACTCAAATGCTGACAGCGGAGAAGATTTGGCGTTGTTGCAAATCATAAAGAAAAATTTCGCAACAGAGAGCGCCACATTTTATTTGAGCAATGATATACCCAAGATAGGAACAAGGCTATATCATGTTGGATCGCTACGGGGTGAATTCGGAAGCAATTCTCTGACTAATGGTATTATTAATTCTATTGGTAGAATATATGATGGAAAAATCTATGACCAGACAAGCTGCACTGCTTTGCCGGGGTCATCTGGCGGTGGCATTTTCCTCGAAGAAAATGGAGAATACGTCGGAATGCTTGTTCGTGGTGGCGGTGAAACTTTTAACTTGATAATACCCATACGCCGAATTAGAGAGTGGACAAATAGAATGGGACTTAATTTTGTTATAGATCCGAATGTTGCTGTTCCATCAGATGAGGAGATTAGAAAAATTCTAATAGAAGATATTGGAGCGAACAACTGGAATAAGGCAAAAGTCAGTATACCTAGTCCAATACTGAGCCCGGAACCAAAAAATCAATGTGGGAATTCAGTCGATACAATGCAATCTAATGGGCCTCTCAATGTGTATCTAGAAAACATGCTATTGCAATACGGTGCTGCATTTAATTTGCCTTACGCTGTATATTAATCTTCAGAAGACCCGTCTTCTGCCATCATTACGATACGAGGCGTGAACTCAGCTATGATTTCAACCAAATCTTTCTGAGCATTCATGACATCCCGAATTGGCTTGTAGCCAGTTGGTGCCTCATCCAATCCTGCTCCAAGCAATTCCACGCCACGCTCTTTGAGCATTGCTCTGACGTGGCTCCATCGAGTAGATTCTTTGGTGGCTTTACGACTTTTGGCTCTCCCTGCTCCGTGAGAAGCGGAATTAAGAGACAATAAATTGCCTTTACCTTTTACTAAAAACCCCGGCGTAGCCATGCTTCCGGGTATTATCCCCAGTACTCCTGATTGGGCAGGAGTAGCACCCTTTCGATGAACATAAAGTTCGCGTCCATTTACAATTTCTTTCCAGCAGAAATTGTGGTGATTCTCAACTTGTAGAAGTGGCTCTACTTTTAGTCCACTCAGAAAACCCTCATGTGTTAAGTGATGGCTCGCAGATGCATATCTACCCATTAGGTGCATTGCGCGCCAATACTCAACTCCTTCATCGCTATCCATATCCAACCAGGCCAAGTGTTTATATTCATTTGGCAAAAATGGACGTAAAGATTTAGCCAAATCAGAATAGTAAGTTGCAATTTTATTTCCGGGACCGCGAGAACCAGAATGAGTAATTATTGCAATATATTTATTTCCGGCCAGATCTATTTCTCCAACATCACAGAAATGGTTGCCTCCGCCCTGAGTTCCAAGCTGTTCCCAGGCCAAATCTTTTACCTGTTTAACTATGGGAGAAAAACTCCAGTCATCATCCATTACTTCGTGCTCTAATTTATTTTCATATGATGCTCCCAATCCGAATCGAGTGTGCTTCCCAATTAATTTATGAAAATCATCTCGATATTTACCAATATCTGACGCTGGCATTGGCAACACTGTAAGCATCATACGACAGGCTATATCGACCCCGACGGCAAAAGGTATTATCGAATTATCAGTTGCTAAAACTCCACCGATCGGCAAACCATACCCGACATGTGCGTCAGGCATCGTTGCCCCTGCGACTGAGATTGGCAATCTCATGCAATTTTTCATTTGCTCTAGCGTATTTTCATCAACTAGTTCTTTCCCGAATATTGAAAATTCTTTATCAGAAAAATCGTATGCAGGTCGCTTTTGTGATTCTAAATATTGTGCAATAATCCCCAATTGGGGGTGATTCAAATAGGTCGATGGGTCAGACAGAATGTAGCGCACAATATCTCTAATTTCTTGAGCGTGCATACCGTGTGCCTTGGCATTTTGAGTCGCCTTTAGGGCGATTCCAATTACCGGACCTTCTTTGTACCCGATGTTTAACAATTCTTTTGCTTTCATATAGCACAGTATACCACTAAATAGGCATTTGTCAATCAAAAAACCCATGAATCCTAAAATGTCTTGACATCCGGTGCCAATGTGGTATAATGCCCACTATGAGTAAAACAAATGAGTCGAACACAATTAAGTTCAACAAAAGTGCGGTGGCAGAATTCCAGAACCCCAATGCTTCATCGATTTTTTTATCGCCAATTGGTATCAGCGAAAATTCAATTTCATTATCATATCCAGACGAAGTAGTAAAAGATGAAATAATTTACTTTAAGGCATTTCACTACGCTAAATGGAGGCTATATTGTGAAATGCAGGAAAATAGAGATACATTCTTCTGGAAAAAAGTTACAGATATAATTCGCAATCGTATAATAACAGCCAACATGTCGTTAGTTTATGACTGTATCCAGAAAACATCAGTGAATGGAGTTGATAGAGATACGCTTGTTAGCGATGGTTCTTTGGCGCTGATATCTGCAGCAGAATCGTTTGATCCGTGGCGAGGATTTAAATTCAGTACTTACGCATGCCGATCAATCCTATACCGTTTTAATGCCGCCGCGAGACAACACAACAAACACAATGCTCTCGATATATCCGAATTTGATCCTATTGAGAAACAAGAAGATGAGAATTTAGAACTATATAAAGATAGATTAGAATCTGCTCTTATCTCTGCCAATTTAACCAGTAGAGAGCGGGCAATAATTGGTCTCAGGTTCACTGATACGAAAAATACTCTAGAAATAGTTAGCCAAATTTATAACTTATCTAAGGAACGAATACGACAAATACAAGCGGACGGGGTTAATAAATTACGCCAATATATGAAGGCAGATCCAACTCTGGAATGAGCACCAAACTAGCAGACTCAAAAAAGATGCACATCTAAAGAAACCGCGGGCGGAAAATTGCTAGAATTCCACTCGCGGTTATTTTAAATCACCTTCTACCGTTTCTTATAGATATTGGCAAACTTTTGGAATGCGTCTTTAGCTTCATCGGACATTTTCTGAGGTATTTCAACCTGCACTTCTATAAGATGATCACCTATGAGATTGTTCTTCTTTATCCCTTTACCCTTCATTCGGAAAGTTGCCGATGGCTGAGTTCCTGGCGGTATTTTTAATTCCATTTGAGTTCCATAGATGGTATTTACTGGTATCTTCCCCCCAAGTATTGCCGTAGTTATGGGAATTTTAGCACGGGATCGTATTGTGATATTATCCCTAGTAAAATTGGGATGTGAACTTATTTTCATCACAAAATAAACGTGGCCTCTTGGAGTATCATAAATACTTCTGTGTCCCTCGTGTTGAATTAAAATTGCTTCGCCCGTATCAACTCCGGGTGGTATTTTAATTTCGATTTGCTTAGATGATGTAGTATATCCTGCACCAGAGCAATTAGGACATTGCGTTGTGATTCTGACTCCTTCGCCCCAACAAGCTGGACAGGTTGATATAGATATTCCCATAGGATGTTTCTGTTGAACCCGACCCTGTCCTCCACACGCGGAACAGGCAGATCCTGTGCCACCGGCACCCTTGCATTTGTCGCATATATCATTTCGGGGAACATCTATGGTTTTAGTAATGCCAGTGGCAGACTCTTCCAGGGTTAGGGGAACAAGTATTTTTATATCTTCTCCCCTCTGGGGTTTTCGCCTTCCAAAGAATCCAAATCCCATATCGTCTATATCAACATGAGAACTCCATCCAGATGTAAACTTATTTCCATCTTCCCCAAATTGGTCGTATTTCTGCCTTTTATCAGAATCAATTAGCGTTTCATAAGCTGCAGCAATTTCTTTAAATTTAATTTCTGCTTCTTTTTTCTTATCCTCGGAGTGCTTATCGGGATGCCATTCTTTGGCGAGTTTTCGATAAGCACTTTTAATTTCATCTTGAGAAGCAGATTTTGAAACACCTAATATCTCATAAAAATCTCTGCTCATCGTGTCTCACTTGTATATTTCTCTTGTATTTTTCTGGTATATTCTATCGCAAGAACTTGTGCCTCACAATATGCTGTTCGAAACATTACCTCTTCTGATACAGACATTTTATCTGTATTTTTTAGGGATGTAACTGGAAATGTTTTATTGGGTTTATTAATTACATTGCGTTCAATGGACAAATTATCACCCGATTTGACTACCCGAAACTTAGCAAGACTTTCTGTTCTTCGATGTCCCTGCAAAATATCAATCTCCCATGTATCGTATCCGTTCCCGGAACAATAGTATCTAGGAAAAAGCGATTTATTTCTGGTGGCCGAAGATTTTCGAATGAATTTCATCTCTGCTCCTTTGCAATGCTTCTTTTTGCTGCCTGAACCGCCAATTTGTCGCATCTTTCGTTTTCAGGATGTCCGGTATGCCCTTTTACGTGCTCAAACTTCATTTTGATATTCGAAGCGAGAAAGATTAGTTCTTTCCATAAATTTTCATTTAAAACTGGCTTTCCATTTTTCTTAATCCAACCCTGTTTTACCCATTTTTTACTCCAGATCGAAATACCATCCAGAACGTATTTACTATCCAAGATAAGGGTCAATTGCTCGTTGACAGGCGCTGTTTGTTTAAAAACATACAATCCCTCAATGACGGATCGTAACTCCATCCGGTTGTTGGTAGATTCGTTTTCAAATCCCGAACCTACCAGTTCTGTGCCATCGGGGCACTTTAATATATAGGCCCAGCCACCAGTACCGGGATTGGGCTGACACGACCCATCTGCATAAAGCGCATACATTCTTCGTCCTCTTCTTCTATTATACCTCAAATGTATTATTTGTCAAGATGATTCTCTAAGCCAGTTTCTGACTTCCGTGAGGCACTTTCCCAGGAGATTCTGGCCCGTTCCATCGCGCCCACACCCCCATATACAATCATAAGGACTATCTTCAACCAGAATCTCATCTCCTGTTTCGAGCAGAAGACCTTTGAGCGAAGCAGTCTGGGTGAATTTTGCTTTCAATGCTTTGAACATAATTTGATATTTGATATCTTCCCAATCGGGCCTTAATTGAATTGTCGAGGCTAATTGCTTGGATAATTTGGGAGTTTTTTGAGTGCGTATTTTTTCTTGAATTGCTGGGTCTAACGATTTTTGAGATTGATAGTAATGCTCACTTGTTTGATAATATTTTCCGTCTAACACAAAACCAAATTGTGCGAAATTTGACAGCGGACCATATTTGTCTGTTGTTCTCCAAAATTTGATCATACCAGTTCTCTGAAAGTGTCAAAATATCCAGTAAGCATTTTTTGATCAGTATTTTGATCTACTTTAGCCGTGTTTGTAAAATTTTCCAACATAAGACGATATCCATCGGAAATTTTCGATTTATCCAGTTGAGGCACTGAGTCCTCATACCAGTCAGATGCTGGATCGTCAATTTCTATTCCATCACACAATTCTGGAACGCCGCCGCTGTTTGCGAGTAGAATTGGTAATTCACAACGACAAGCTTCCAATACTACTTTGGGTGCGGCATCCCGATAAGATAAATTTATAAAAGCATCCGACAAATTCAAAACAAAATTCCAATCCATAGGAGACAAATATCCTAGAGGTATAACGTTAAAGGGCAGTTCAATATCCGAAGGAACAGCGCCCACCAAATAAAGCATTGCTCTATCTTTTTGAATAATTTCGGCAAATTGACAGATATTTTTCAGCCTTTTTTCTGGTCTTTCCCAATGAGTCGCAGCAGCTGCCCAGACCTCAGGTTTTTGTTTGATAATTTTTGGTGTAATTCTATAAAATACATTATTATCGACAGCGTTTAATACGACTTTACTGCACTGTAAGGGGCCACACATATTGAAATAGGATTTTTGACTAAAGCCAGAGATGAAAATAACCATATCTGACAGGAGGGCAGCAGCGCTTAATTTGCCATTTCTTTCTTTTAGATCAGATTGCCAATATATACCGTCCATTCTTTTCACTCTAGGTTTGTTGAGATACAACAAACTTTGAGGATATACGTCGTTGGTGAACAAAACGTCTGCTTTATTTGGATCGGAAACAAATTCAAATCCAAATTTATAAGCATTCTGCTTTAACATACTAACACAGGCATTTTCAACAGCACCACCATAACCACGATGCGGTGGTCTGTCGGACGAATTGGAACAGTCGTAAATTTTAATCTTTTTTGTCATTAATCGGTAGGTTTTCGATGTCTTCTTTATATTGAAGTTTCCTGATGCTGCCTTCTTCATAATGCAAAGCATATGCATTGCCACATTTCTCAGCTAAACCAGCATCTACTCCTCTGGTCCACAGATAAATAAAAAGTGCTGCTGCTTTACGGGCAGATTTCTCGTCCTCGGGTTCAATACCCCAAAAGCTAATAAAACCAGGCTTCCACGACAATGTCCATAGCGGAAAATCATCCTTTAGCCAATCACAAGTAACCTTGGCCTCACCCCATTCGAGTATCACATCATAATCGTCATCATCAAAATCGGGACTTAATTCTCTCATGTTTTCTCCTAATAGATGCAACCATTGATCGGAATTAAAAAAACCGACGGATTATCCTCTTGCAACGATTCTACAAAATTTTTAAAACAAGCTTTGCGATATCCGCCACAAATAAAAGCAAACGGATAGTTAATATTGTAGCTTGTCATACCTGCTGGAGCGGTATAAATTTCATCACAACGGGTCAGAGGCACAGAATCCCTGTCTGAGACGAAACATACTGTGTGATAATTTTGAGCGATTTCGTTTATTTGTTCTTTTACGGTGTTTGCACCATCCCACGTATTTTCGACATGGCATACTAAAACGGGCGCTGAGACAATAATCTGAATAATAAATTTTATCAAAATCGTCAATACAATTCCTCAAACAATTTTAGATCACCGCCACAAAATTGTTTTAGCTTTTCGATCCATGCATTACTTTTAATTTTGAACATTACTAAGGTATTACGATACATGCCTTTACAAACAACACCTTCAAAAGTAATATTTATAGAACTATCCCGAACTGAATTCTCGAATTCGGCATTTGCCTTACCTTGATATAATAGTCGTGGAACGTCCAAATGTCCAACCATTTTCAAGAATTGTCGGGGGTCTAATATGCCCCTTTTGTGCGGATTGATATCAAGCAAAATAATTGAATGGTCATCGTTTGGGTTATGCTGTCCGCCAAATGAATTCGGTCCAAAGAATTCAAAAAAGCAGGTAACTTTGTCAAATCGCTCTTTGCGGAATATATTACTTAAATCGTCTTCGTATTTGGACTGCATCAAAGAAATCGATTTGCCAAGATCTTTGTGCTTATCATCGATTAACACGTTTCTGCTACCAAACTTAAAAAACCCATTCTTTCTTGTCCATTCTGCTCGAATATTAGACCCGTCGAACTTATCAAACGCATAGATATCAATATCTCGGCGAATCACTTTCGAAATGGTCGGATATTGTTTCATGCAGATATGATAACACAGATTCAAAAAAAGTCAAGCGGAATAATGTGATATATAAGACTCAGGCGGGATTCGAACCCGCGTAGCAAGTTTTGCAGACTTGAGACTATCCGCTCATCCACTGAGTCTTTTGTTTACCACGACAACCGAAGATAGAATGGGACATTCTGTTTATTAAGATAAAGATGAAAAGAACGTAGTCCAAAGGGCAGCCGACATTGATTGCCAAGCCACTTAGGAAACTGCGATTTTTCAAATCTCTTGAAATAATACTTAACTCGGCCACGGTATTGCCTGCCCCATGTAACCACAAAATCCCACCACTTTGACTGTCCTACCCAATGAGACGACCAGCAAATACTGATTCCCCAATGCTCCCACCAATTGTCTATATGCCATCCAAAAGTGCATATCTCTAGTCCCCACCAAATTTTTTGGATGGTCGTGGGTCCAACCGTTTCCCATGTTTTTGTGTCACAATAATACATCCTATCACAGTGATTTTCATCTAGTCTCTCATCTTTGTTCTCCTTGTGTTGATTGAGACAACAGGACCAGAAGGGTGCTGCCCCCTTCCTCTGAGATTTGGAGTCTCAGGTCCAGGCTGCTGGCTGTCCTAAAATAGCGACGGTGAGATTCGAACTCACACTGTTCAAGGCTTAAGCTTGATGACTCCTGCCGTTGGTCTACGTCGCCATTTACGGGCTATATGGGATTTGAACCCATGATTTTCTCCGTGACAGGGAGATGAGGACTCCAGACTCCTCCAATAGCCCAAATATTTTGAAAATGCAGGAGGACGGAATCGAACCGCCGATGTTTACCACAAAGGGACGAGATTTACAGTCTCGCGCCACTCATATCCAACAGTGGCCTCTCCTGCGAATAGCCGGGGTGGGATTTGAACCCAACACTGTTCGAGTTCTAAGCTCGACGACTCCTGCCGTTGGTCTACCCGGCCAAAAAAATAGCAGAGGCGGGACTCGGACCCGCACATTCAAAGGTTTGAGCTTTGCGACTCCTGCCAATTGGTCTACTCTGCCCAAAAGAAAAGTCCCCGGAAGCTCTTGGGCTACCGGGGACTCATAGAAAAAGCGAAACGAGTCTTAGGCAGCCACCTCCTTTCGGAGGTACCAATCCAGCAAACAATATAATCTGTCTAGCTCTCGTTTCACGATAATCTCCTTACAATCCACACGCCTATCAAGGCGCGACTGCCTAATTATACCCACTATTCACCGGAAGTCAAGCAGATTCCTCTAAAATTTTTCAAAAGTGTATAATATATCATGTTTGAAGAAGATAAACTTGAAATCATAAATTTTAATGCGATACTGTCTGATATGTTCTCCGAACATCCCAAAATACTCGGATGGTATAGCTGTTGCACTCAAGAAACTCGGTTTGATATACTTAAGGGGATCGGTGACTGGTCGCATAAAACCGTTTTAGATGTAGGATGCGGATACGCAGATTTGTTCAAGCACATACAGAGGGATACAAATTATACCGGAGTTGATATCGATCCGGCAAGAATACAAATAGCAAAACAGAGATATCCCGATGCAAATGTTTTTGTGTTGGATATTCTCGATGAAACCATTGATTCGCAATTTGACTATGTAGTAGCATCAGGAATTTTCAGTAGTCCAACAGCACATCACACAGAATGGATGTGGGCGACCATCGACAAAATGTTTAAGTTATGTAAAATAGGCGTAGCATTTAATTTTATAAGCATTCACGCAAAACACAAACTAGATGATTATATATATAGAGATCCAGATGAAATATTGAGTTATTGCAAATCGATTTCCAATAATGTAGTCATAAAACAAGAATATCTAAACAACGATGCCACAATTTACATGCATAAATAACCGTGAATATATCAGATATTGTACTTATTTTTAGATTTAGAAATTCAAACGACCTGATTGACAGGTTTATGCATTATAATATGCAATATTGTGATTGTTTTGTTGCTATAGATGACAGATCAACAGACACTCATTGCTATGATAAATTAAAGGGTCATCCCAAATGTGCCTATATTGCACAAAAAACATCTAAGTGTAATTTTAGTGAAGTATGTGATAGAGAATCTTTGCATTCTATGGCACTAACAACCCGAAAACAATTTTCTTTATATCTTGATCTTGATGAAATTTTAGATGAATCATTTATAGATGAATTGGGGTCTATTCCAGAGAATGATTATTATACCGCTGATATGATAACGTTGTATCCGGATGAACATCATTATATTACTCAAGGAATTTATGTGAATCACAAAACTACAATTATTTCCAGAATGACAGATGGGCATTATAATCTATCAGATATTGATAGATTACATACATCTAGATTTCCAACAAAAACCGGGTATGATACCTATCATCTATCATCAAAAATTTACCATTTCAGCCTTTGTTCTTCATCCCGTATAATGGAAAGGTATGAATTCTACAAATTACATGATCCGCATAGTATATATCAAAAAAAGGGTTACGATCATTTCCTTAGAAAATATAAATATTCTACGTTAGATAAAAAATGGGAAATATAATGAACTATTATTCAAAAAAAGCTTCAGTAATTATACCCTGCTTCAACTGCTCAGAGGTATTGAGATTTTCGGTGCCATTCTGGATATCCCAGACTTACAAAACCTTTGATATAGTATTGGTTGATTATAGTTCCGATGAACCTGTATATAATAACATTATGCCAGTAGCCCAAAAGTATAATATCAAAATAAATACGTCAGAGGAAAAGAGCAAAAACGGTTACGATGTTTTTGACAAGATTACTATTTTAAGATTGGAAAATACAGCAACATTCAATATTCCGCACGCAATAAATTATGCTGTCACCAGATCAACATCCGATGTTGTGGTGGTGGCCGACCCATATATATTACCTGACGCTCATTATCTTGAAATCATAATGCATCTAGTTTCAGATAATACTTTTGCTCGGTTTAGAAATAGTTCTAGTTTTGAAAGGACTGCGTGGTATAAAGTTAACGGATATCAAGAATTTGTTGTGCCCGTTGGTTATAAAAACAATGATTTCAATACTCGAATACAGAGAAGCGGGTATAAAGAGGTAAAAATTAGCGACGCTTTTGCTAAATATATCAACAATGACAGCGCATCCATCGCAGTAGCAGATGTCAGCATCGGCTCATTACAGTTATATGACAATTATATCGATATGTACGGAATTATCGCCAATTATACTTTATCTCCCGGAGGAAATATCCCTATCGCTGAATTGTCCGGTAAACAAAATTCAGTTTTTGTCGCCAGATCATTTCCAATTCTACCCAAAATTGAATTGCTCACAAAACGGTGTTGTTATGCCGGACGACGAGATGCTCATACATTTTTCTCTGTTGTCCCAACAATGGTTGAGGAAAATTTATTCGTTGATGAAATAGTAAAACAATCAGCAATTTCAACAATCAGGACGGACGATACAGTTGATAGTATACTGGGCAATGTGGATAAGTATATCAACGCCGCAAATCCCATATCATAATAAAATTACGATCTAGACTCGTCTTTCCGCCAGACCATTCAATTCCACATAATTGATATGAGTAGTGGAAATTAATATCTTTGAGATATTTTATCCACTGAATTTCACTGGCATTGCTGCTGTGATCTAATATGATAATTCTTTTATAGGATCCCAATATATCATTGAAATAGCTCTTAATAACCAATTCATAATCGTCAGATTTATCCAATGAAATGTGATATAATAAACAATCACATATTCCAGACTGGGTAGGCTGCTCGTTGAAACACAAAATGCGCTTGGATTTTTCGTGTAACTCGCCAGTCTTAAATGTATATCCGTTATGTGTTTTGATTTCTGTAATAGATCTATTGGTCGTATACGGTATTAACTTTGCGGCAGCATCTATGTGGTGCATTCCGGGCCTGAGAGTAAGAGACCGATACCAAGATCGATAATATATAATAGAATTCATTTTCATGCTTGAAATAATTTGATGTAAAATACCATCAGATTTATTGTAGATATTCCAATCTGCATTAGAAACATATACATATGTTGCATTCCTTTGCCAGTGAGAATAATTAATCTTTGACAAATCTGCTAATATGAATCTGGCCAATGTAATTTTTCTTTTCATTTTAACAAAAGAATTCTCATCATAAAAAGCAGAATACGGATGATTGGTCCCAAAATACCAATGATAACTCATTAGTTGTTGCGTTACGTCTGTGTTGCAGTCATAATATATTTTAATACCACTATTTTGCTGCTGTGCTCGTATAGTTGTACAAAATTCCTGAAGAGAACTAGAATTCTGTATTAATTCACATATATGTTGATTATAATCAAGGTTTTGCTGGTCTCTGTCTACCACTAACAGGTTTTGAGTATGTTCATTCAAAAAGTGAATATATCCCATCCCACCAGCAACCGAAATTATAGAGTGGTCAATCAAATCGGGCTTATTTTGTAAATATTGGACTGGATCTCTATTTGCATAATAAATCATACAGGGCAATTCATATGGTTTTCTAAAAAGTTGTAGCATCCCAGTGCAATTCCATTGCTGCGATTGACTTTAAACGGATTGTAGTAAAGTCCGACCAACATTAAATTAGTCTCAACAACGAATATATTGGATTCGGTGGCCAATGTTGGCGGGCAATCCAATACCATGTCAACACTGATAAATCCACATTGATGTTCGGTTGCCATTATAGAAGATATTTTCTTTCCCAGAGAGATCATTGTTTCTGTTGGCTCTGTAATAATTGATTCGTTGAGCCTAATAAAAGGTGCCGACGGAGCATTCTCATGCGATTCCATGACATACCCCATAATATATTCGCCGAATATTGATTCAATTTTAGCCCGCCAATATATTGGACCAGATGATCCAACATATTTAGTGTAATAATATCTATTCCAATTAGTGAATTCATATGAATACATTTCATGAAACTTTCCGAACATAACAGAGTTGTCATCATCCCCTGCCCTTTTGTATTTTATCTTATTTTTTACTGGGTCATACACTAAAAAATTGATTAGTTGGTTAGATGACGCCGCGTAAGTGTCTGGACCGGCAATTACATGATTACCGAGTTTACTAAAAACATCTTTAATATCAGATGGAAATGCTATATCTTCTGGAACATTTATTTTATACGATCGAAGCGTTTGGATCTGATGTCGCTTTGAAAGAGTTTGGCCACCAAAATAATATACATTCTCGAATAAACATTCTTTCAGTGTGTCAAACGGTAGCAAATCATGGCTAACCAGCAATACTTTCTGATATTTCTTTTGAAAATTCTTAACCTGAGAAACCAATGATTTATTATCTAGCGCACAGACAGATCGAATGTTGTATTCTTCATCTAAAATTCTAGACGCATTCTGATATACATCGGAAAAATCATTGCTACCATAATGAAGAATTACTGCTTTCGTTGCCATGATGGGGGAATCCATTTTGTGGTCTGAATAATATACCGCAATAAACCGTTTTTAGTACTGGTGAAATTAGGAGATGAGTTCTTGCCGGTTGAATGCCACGGATGAAAATTTTCTATCATACGAGTCGAATCACCATCATGGGGAGGTATTATTAGATCGCCATGGTTATATAAATGATGTGCAACAGACATTGCAATATCAGTGCTCATAATTTCATATGGAATATGTACCATAAAAACCGGCCTTAACAAATTAGATTTGCAAAATACCGATCCTGATGCACCAATATCAACTAGAATTTCTTTATTGTTTAGTTCTGAAACTCCCCAATGTTCATCTCTTTGAAACCCGCCATCATCGGTTGGCCTGAGTATCAAGCTGCCACCCGCTACTAAAATTGTCGAGTTTCTATTGGATAAATATGAAATTGCAAATTCAACAAATTGTTTTCCCACTCGAATATCATCATCACAATAAAAAATATACTCATAGTCTGATATAACGGCAGGCACAAATCGCTGCATCGGGTTGAGATCGTTGAATCCACGAAAAACCCTTATATTGTCGAAGAATATATTGTGTTCACTGTTGTTCCAGACGCAATAATCGCAACAATAAGTTTGTTCTTTAAGTTCCCGCAAAATTGTAGGAAGATGTTCCAGTCGTTTCGAATGAGTCATCGTCACTACTAAAACGTTAGACTTTTTCAAGGAATTAACTCCTGTTGAGTTCTTGCTATTTTCTGAGATAAAATAAACAGGTATTTATCTATATTCTCGTCCTTATTTGGCAGGACAAAAATCTGTGATTTTTTGACTTCACAAATCAATGTCCAATCAAACCAATCTTTTGTGAATGTGTAAAAAACATCATATATTTCACTATATGAAATACCGTCAGGAGGGTTGGATTTGTCTAGTGAATCAGTAGAACACACGGATAATTTAATTAGGTTTTTCTCTGAAATCGGATCAAATGGAACAAAATCAATTGGATGATCATTTCCTATGGGCAAACCATAATTGGCGGTATATCCGAATTTTCCTATATACTCATACAATCTTGCTCGATTCACTATTTCACTATTCTTTATGTTTTTCAATTCGTAGTTTTCACCCTGCGTATCAGGATTGTTGGGAATATTAAAAATCAAATGTTCTGGCAATATTATTTGGTAGAGACCCATAAGTGATGCTCTGGTTGAAAAGTCCTCATCTTCGACTCCATACCCAACAATAATCTCTTGATGCCCATTAATCTTTTTCCAATTTTCATATGTGATTGTATGTAATCCCCAGTAACATTGCGTGTAATGGTGGTCATCAATCAAGTTGGCGCAACAATCTAGATAATAGTCCCTTGGGCACGAATCGGCACATGTTGTAGATATAATGTCACATGAGATTTTAGATATGCAATAATTGTATGCGTGGCTAATATTGAAGTACTTAGTACCATTAATTCTAAACAAAACACAATCAGCATCATAATCAAATTTGTTATATGACAATCTTTTTTTATGCAAATCACATATAGATTCGATTGTTTTATATATTGGAATATCAGAGTTATAGTCAATAATGACAATCTGCTTGTTATGATAGACTTGTTCAAACCACATGGGCAGTGTGACAGATAAGTTGTCCAACCTGTTCATGCATGGAATAACAACAGCCAACCGCGCCCCAATGTATGATTTTCTAGATGGAACAACAGTTGATTCAATTGGTGTATCATCCTGTTCAGACGGATCTGCAAGTATGGGTTTGTCTGCCCCATATGCTTTTCCATAGTTATTAATTATTCCATGGCGTCGTCGGTATGAATAATATCTCTGTAAATTGATGATAGATCCCGTTTTTGTTTCTATTCTGCCTCTATTATAATTGCGGGAGAATTTATTATATTGATCCCCGATAATAGACGAAAAATCATGGTGTGAAATATTGTCTGCCAAAATTGGGTCTAAATCATGAAGAAACATACCTTTAACGACAAGGCATTTAGACACAATGTCATCTTCTGCTCCCCAGTATTCGAATAATTCGGGATACCCATTAATTTCTTCAATCGCATTTCGAGGAAAAGATAAACGTCCGAACTGACATCTTGTAAATATATTATGGTCTACTGTCATCATGACAGACTCAAGGTAGAAAGGAGCAGGAGATGTCTCACATCCGGCTATGCTTATTATTTCAGATGATGAATTTCTAATTCCGATATTAATAGCATGACTCATATTAAAATTTGACATTCTATTAATTCGTATAACATTTACCTTTTTATCTGATTTGGGATTATTATAATCTATCTCACATTGGTATCTAGAACATATTTTGCGGATATCTCCATATATTTCTTGGTGTGAGCTATAATCTACTATAATAAGTTGGTATGACCCGTAAATTTGTTCTAGCCACCTTGGAAGGGTATGCATTAGGATTTCTATTCTGTTCATACACGGTATGATAATACATACCTTTTTGCCGTAAAATGTTCGGTTATGCATAAAACTTCCTACTATTTTTGAGAACTTCGTTTCAGGGCATCCTCTGCCAATTTAACCATTAGAGGGTCTTTGGCGGCTGATTTTATAAATTCCTGTTTATCCACTTCTTTATCCTGTCCACCAAGAACTCTGCCCTTTTTGACAATGTGTTTTGGGTCGGGAGTATAAACAGGATCCCCCACTGCCTCGTGGCCAAATGCTCGCTTTCTCATTTTAATTGCTCGATCCTTATCACTAACTTTCTTAGAATGATTGTCCTCTCTGATATCCGCGAGGGTTGGCTTGAATCCCTTTGATGCTATATACCCAATCCCTATCTGTTTTGACATGTTGTGGGCACATTCCGGACAATCTCGCAATGATACGTCCGACATGGCATGAATTATATCCTCGGAATGGCCGCACTTATCGCATATATACTCATATGTGGGAATATTGTATCTCCTTATTTTGATAAGTATATTATACCTAATGCATTGTATAATATAGACAAAAGGAACTTCTATGTCAAAAAAAAATAATATACCCAATGAGAAGGAACTACAAAAAAGGCGAGAGCCAATATATATTCTAGACCCCAAAGAAGTTAGGCAGGAAAAAACCGCCGAGCAAAGAATGATGGATTGGGCAGCCGAAAAAATGCGAAAACATGAGTCAAAATTTGATCTCAAATGGAGAGACTGGCAGATAATCACTTCTGGCGTAATTGAGCCCGAAGAACTAAACGTAGGAGCAGTTTACAAATTTCCAGATTTACACTGGTATATTTATAAAGTTAAACATTTGTATAAAATTGTCCTATTAAGCGAAATGAAGTTGCTTTTCAGAGCAGAATTCGCTAAAATATAAAGGAAGTGGCTATGAAACTTGTACCAGTAGTTTGCAAAAATGACGTAAGCACAATAATAAATAAAATACAGGATTTCCTCGATAAAGGAAGTATTATTAAGGGTATGCACTTGGTGGATCACACGGATGATCAAGTAGTACTTCTAATTTGTGACCAACCAATCAGTAAAGAGATGGCAGAAATTTTCTGGACCGGATATCAAACAGCACTGGGATAACAAAAATGGACGGAAAAGAACTTCAAGAAATATTAAAGGACTCAGATATTCAATTTGTCGGCAAATACATGAAGATGTTTGACCGCATATTGTTATACACATTGGCAGTTAATTTTCTACCCGAAGATGCTATCAATGGAACAGTTAATTTATGGGACAAGGTTATCAAAAACGGCATTAATCAGGAAGTCAATGTTCGAAATGAATTCATGGAGAATACTCCGGCTGGTCGAGATGCTAAATATCACAGTGAACCCGATGGCGAAACACTTCGATTACATTCTGTAAAACAATGGAAAATTGCAAGAAATATTATAATATCAAACCTTAAAAAGCCAGATGATTTGGCCGATACTGGATTTGATGGATATGAAGAGGTCTAATGTTCTTTTCCGCAAATCGGACAAATGAACTGGAAATTAGGTTTTGAAGGCTCAGTTTTCTTGGTGGGAAACACAAACTGAAACATAGCACAAAATAGTCTCTTAATTTTATGCAACATTGGTGCCTCCTTTTTAAAACTAATTTACCTAATCGATCACATTTTGTCCTTCTGAGAGATTATTAATTTGAAGTGAAGGGATTCGAGAAGTAGACGTGTTCGTATTTCCGGTCTGAGTAGCATTCATAACGGACATATCTTGACCTCTCTAATGCATGTCTCCTGGTGCTTATAATTGCTCCGGTATTCGGTTCTTTCCTTTTAGTAACAAGAAATCCCTCTATGTCTTTATCGTAGAGGATGAATTGCTCAAATAATTTAGAATATTAGTTGTTGACTTCTTCGAGGTTAATCATTAATTCATTTTCCCTGTCATTTTCACCACGAAGAAATCGATTGATAAGGATACCGCTATGAGTTGTGGCAAAAATCTGCTGATGTTGAAAAATCTCTTTTAGACATTCAACCATTTGAACATGCCGATCGTAATATACATGCATCTCCACATTATCAATTAACAATAATCTGGGCCATTTGTCCATGACCGGGTCACCGACTTTGGGATATTTTAATGAATGCATCAGGTTAAAAATATCACTAAATGATTTGCATATCTTACGTTCACCGGCAGACATGCGCTTAAAATGAATTCTATAATTTTTCTTAATAATAACAAAGTCAGTAGAAAACTCTCTCTCTTGTGGAGTTAGCCCTTTTGGTGGCAAACATTCGCATGGAAATCGAGTGATTTGAGATACAATTTTTTCAAAATCGTCTTTTTGTGACCAGTGTAACTGAAACTTACTCATCGATAAGTCAGAATCAGATTTTATGAAATATGAAATCCTCTTTCTGTATAGCAGGTGATCCGACTTCCAAGGACCACTTCTCATTGATTTTTGTTCAGCATCATCGTCATCATTCTCATTAATTATTGCTATTGGACACAGATCATTGCGAACCCACCCATTCTGGTTAATCTGTACTATATATTCTTTGCCATCAATATCATAAATTCCCTCAATAAACATTTCTCTTTCGGTTTCATCGGTTACTTTTTGCCAGGTAGGATCATAGTCAGGGTGCCGAACATATTTTTGTAATCCCTGAGAAACAAATTGGCTTGTCCTGCCGAATATGTCACCGGGTAGCATGGAGACAGATTCTAGCAGCGTAGACTTGCCCACGCCGTTTGGCCCAAAGAAACATACGTATTTATATGGTTCTCCGTTTGGTTTAATAAAAGAGATTTCGTAATTTTCAAAATTACAAAAATTGACAAGTTTCAGTTTTTTTAGAAATAGCATTATTAATTTGGTTCTCTAATGACACTATATCATTATACAGCGACGGGTCGATCTGGATATTTAAATTCCTTGCCTTCATAGTTTCGCAGAAATACAAAGTTAGGATCATGACCTATGACAGAATCAGGAGTTATTGGTATTTTACCGCCTCCACCAGGTGCATCAATCACGAAGGTTGGCACTCCATATCCGGTGGTATGTCCACGGATCCCAGATATGATTTCCAATCCCTTTTGAACTGGTGTCCGAAAATGTCCTGAACCAGAAATCGGATCGCATGCGTATATGTAGTATGGTTTTACGCGTATTTTAAGAAGTTCATGCATAAGTTTTTTCATTGTCTTAGAATCATCATTGATTCTAGACGCTAATACTGTTTGACTACCAAGTGGTATACCAGCATCAGCTAGCATACAACATGCCCTTGAAACTTCTGGTGTGATTTCAACTGGATGCATAAAATGGATACTGATAAATAACGGATGGTATTTACGAAGCATATTGCACAATTCTAAAGTAATCCTTTGCGGTAATACACAGGGCACTTTGGTACCAATTCTAATCATTTCAATATGAGGAATTGCTTTTATGCGTTCCAGGAGCCACTCCAGCCGCTCGTCCATCATCGTCAGCGGATCGCCGCCGGACAGGAGCACGTCCCGGATCTCCGGGTGTGCGGCGATGTAGTCGAGGGCCTGCTGGTACTGGTCCGTGTTGAAGTGGTACTCGCCGGTCTGGCCCACCATCCGAGCGCGTGTGCAGTAGCGGCAATACGTGGCGCAGAAGTTCGTGACCAGGAACAGCACGCGGTCCGGGTAGCGGTGCACGAGCCCCGGCACCGGCATGTGCTTTTCTTCTGATAATGGGTCATCAGACTCAAACTCTGTTCGAGTAAGTTCTGTGCTAACAGGAACCATCATTTTTCTGATTGGATCAGCGGGATCGTTTGGGTCAATTAGAGATGCATAATACGGAGTAATGCCAACAGGCAAATGATCTCCTATCTGAGAAATGGCATTCTTCTCATCATCTGTTAATTGAATAATATTTGATAGACCCGTTGTGTTGCGAATACGAGACCGAAGTTGCCAATGCCAATCATTCCATTCGGATATACTGGCATTAGACAATCGACAACGAAATTCATTAGATTTTGGAGATATAACAAAACCAGTGGAAGGAGGTTTGTCTTCTTCTACTGGTTTTGAATCCTCTGATTTTACTTTATTACAACCCGATTCGGGAGGCTCTAAATTAGAGCCACTTGATTCATTTTTCATTTTTAACTACGTTAATCCGTTCTCAATTTACCGGCCGCGATGACCAGAGTTAGACCGCCGACTTAAACCAGGGCGATGACTCAACCCGGATTGACGGCTAACAGGACGACTACCAATTCTGTGCTGAGAGCCAATACGTTGGCTGCGTTGAACATCAATCCTGGGCTGGTGGACAGGACGATGACTAATTTCAGTTCGAGGGACAAATCGCCGGTGTTCATAACTAAACCTGCCATGATTAAACGGCCGATCGTGATGATACACTGTCCAGTTAAATACATAAGTTGGACATGGATGGTATAAAGTCACAGGATAAACATATCTAGTTGGCGGTGGAAGGTATGTTACTACGACTGGAGGCTCGTATACAACTACTGGTTCCTCGTATACAACCACCGGAGGCTCGTATACAACTGGAGTAACATAAGCTACTTCTGCATAAGTATAAATCGGTCTTCCAAAGCTAAAGCTGAACATAAAACTGTCTGCCATCGCAACCGTTGAAGTTGCCAGCAATACTGCAACACTCAGCACTGCCCATCGAACCTTAATCATTTGTTTCTCCTTGTTTGTTAATCCGATTCATTCGGTATTATACTCTAATTTTTCGACAACTCCTTGTTCTCTTTTAGACGATTGGATATCTACTTTTATTCCCGCCTTTTCGAGCTTTTGTATGTAATCGACCCCTAATTGTTTCTCCAAATATCGTAAGTACTGCCCTTGTAATTTACAAGTTAAAATACGAGGTATGTTTTGCATTTCCTCCCCTATGTGGTATTTTGGTTCTCCATTTATCCAGTATACTCTAGATAGCACACCAAATGAAGTTATTACATAATAAATATTATTTACTCCTTCGATTATGCCAAATTTTTTGATTTCTTCTTCAGTTGGAATTCTTTTAGCCAATTTTTACTCCTACTTGAATAAACTTGCCAGCGTCTGCTCTTTTATTATGTTTTGAGTCGTCGTTCACCTATTTCACAATATTTTTTATCCAACTCAATATTTATAGAATTTCTGCCTAAATTTTTTGCTGCACGAGCAGTTGAAAAACTGCCCCCAAATGGATCTAACACAATATCTCCAGGATTAGAGCTGGCTTTTATAAAAATTTCCAATAATGGAACGGGGATTTGACACGGATGTTCAGTCTTGTCTCTGCTGACATTCTTAACTAAATTGAGATGGAAGACATCGTAGGGGGTCTTTCCTTTGCTGCCATCTTTTACGCGTTGAATTATTCTTTTGTCAGTGGGATTACGATAGGGCTCTGCTATGTCATCTTTATTAAATGTTTTAGGTTTTTTACCTTTGATATAGAATAAAATCGAGTGTTGGCTACGGGTATAGTTAGTTGGAGACATGCCAGTATTAACAGGATAGTGCCAAGTCATCCACCGTTTGAACGTTAAGTGCTTATCTAGAAATGGCATAAGATATGCATTATTCTCTGGATAGTTAATAAGATAAAGTGATCCACCATTTTTTAATACTCTAATACATTCAGATAACCAAATTTCACACCATTTTAGGTATTCATCTTTGCTTTTATTATCAGCATAAGAATTATATTTTTTCTTAATATTGAAGGGAGGATCTGTAATAATTAAGTCGATGCAATCCGATTGTATATTTTTTAATTCGGTTATACAGTCGCCATGGATTATCTTATGCATGTTTGATTAACAATCCAATTGAAGCCAGACCTAATAGTATACCAATCCATTCGGTGATTGTCAACTGCTCTCGATAATATCCGACACCTATACAACAGGCCAAAATGGCACTTGCAACTGAAAATAGCACAGCACCCCTAGATAATTCTGCTCCATTGCGAAGCGCAATTAACCAAAAACTACTACAAATAATATAGAGCAGAATTGATATTGATGCTAAGTGGAATTGTCGTCTAATAGCATATTCTTTGGCAAAAATATCTGCGATAGACTCAAATATAATGAGGAATATTAATGGAAATATCCAATAACTCATTACGATTCCACAGCTGGATCTGCAAGCATTTTATTCGCCCACTCTTTGTCATCCGGGGTTAAATGTCCAGATACAAAAAGTGTTTGCGGCAGCGATTCCTTAAAAGATGTGCCATCGATAGGTAGCCATTTCATTTCCATATTATGATATGTGACTATGGTTGCTTCATTATTATCCTTCAGAAAATCACATAACTCTTGTTGTATTTTTTTAATGTCATCTGCGCTTGCTGGCCGAGTTTCGTTGCCAACTTTAACAAGTAACATACCGGGAGTGGGGGATCGATTAACTTTGCTAATATTGATTGGGATAGGAAATCCTGATTGTCCAATTATCTCACCATCTTTAGGCGGTGAATTATGTTCTTGCACATACTTAATGACGTTGTCAAGATCAGCGACAGTTGCTATATCATCACTACCTATCCTGATTAGTATAACAGGTGACAATTCTCCTGATATCTTATTTTCAGACATTTTCTCCCTCATTTTTTGCTATCAGTTCACGTTCGTCTACTTCACATTCACACGGAAAACACGTTGCTTTATTATACACGAACCGCTGTTCTTTTATTGGTTTACTCTTGTTTTTGGGAACAGTAGTCCTATTTTTATCCATCCAGTCGCCAAAATAGTCACTAGATACTGTAACAGTTTTATATATTGGAATTACTTCGGCTTTATTTATTTTTTGCCCACAACTAGGACAGTGTAGTTTCCACATTATATCTTCGCATCCAGATGACTTTCGCATTTTTCGATTAAATCTAACCATTTGCTTATACCGCCTTCGCAGCACTGTCCGTGTCCAGCGTGGGCAATGCAGTATATGTCAGACATTATCTTTCGAATCAATTCGGCATTCTTTTGGACTTCTTCCGCGCTTTCAGGCAAAGCGTCTCCGCTTAATATATATTCGATTGCAAGCAATGCTCGCAACATTCGTTCCTCTGCTGAACATTCTCTAATTGGTGTCATTTTATTCTCTTCATCTCTGTTGTGTTTAACTTCAAACGTCAAAAGCACTTATTTTCTCTTCTTGTACTCTGGACCACCCAAATATTCTTTGGGCATATCAATCCCGAATTTCTCTTTGATCTCTTCTAGAATGTTCTCATCAGTTACTTCACCTCTGGCAATTTCTTTGAAATTATTCTCATATATTCTGTTGAGAAACTTTTCGAGACCAGTGTGTTGCTTGAAGAACTCATTCTTCTTATTGATGCTTTCAGATACTTTTTGCTTGCCCCCACTAAACTTATACCACATTGCCTTGTAGGCTTTTTGTTTGCTCTTGTAACCCCATCCCTGAGCGTCATCGACTACTTTGCCATCGTCGTCTTGGATTACGTATCTGGGGTCGAAACGGTCACAACCAGTTTTTAGTTCTACTTTCACGTTATACTCCTCTTTGATCCAGAATATACTGCTTAATCACGTCTAACGTGACACTCGGTTCTATCTCCTCTAATGGTATTGTATTGCATTTTCGAGGAGAATGCAAGAAAAACTACAATCGAGATGCCTTTTTTAGAAGTGCAATTGCCTCTCGCCACAGTTTGGTTCGCATGACCATTTTGGATGCAGTAGCATAAATCCCGTCGTCTATATTACCTTTAGACAAAACTTTGATGGCGATTATTTCGTCTCTTAAACTTTTGATCATTTCGTTATCTATTAATTGTCGTAAAGAAAACTCTATAGCATGTTTTTCTTGATAAATTCTATTTCGTATATTATACATTTTCATGATATATTTTATGCAAAAACAATTGTTTCTAATGCACCGAACATGTCCAGTTTCGTGATAGAGAGTAACAATTTTTCTATAATTAGGATGAGATTTGTCAATAAACATTTCTATTTTATTGTTTTTGTATCGAAGTATAAAACCATACGAATTTTCTTCGGTTGATTTTTTTATTATATACGATGGAAATTCTTTTATATATATTTTGTATTGTTTTGAAATGGTCTGATACTGTTGCCGCAAAAATTTGGCTGTGATTCTACTCATTGTGCTCAGGCATTCAGGCAATTATCAGGTATAATATATGTAGAATAAAGCGAAGCCAGGGCCGTTTTCTTGTTTTGAGCTGAGATATACTAACAGGTCCAAACATTATTACACTCAATTGGGGGCAAGAGAAATAAATTCTCTTGCCCCCAATTAAATTAAATCTTAATCACTGCAAGCAGCAGCCAGTGCCTGGAACCCGCCTAGATTAACTATCGGCAGAACAACTTCTACCTGTGTGCCGGCTTCGGCTTCCACCAGGTCAACATGAACCGCATTTATACCGGGCAATGCTAAGATTTCATCCATACTAAGGCCAACAAATGGGCTTTGGCCTCCCGACATAACTGCTGTTACAACAGTCAATTTGGCCAATCCAGTTAAAGCACCACCAGTTGCATCTGTGGTTGGAATCGCAACTAAGGCCCGAATGGTTAGATTGTCTATTTGTCCAATCGTGACAAAAGTTGGAGCGCTTGGAGCAACAATGTCCGTTGTCGCTAATTCTGAGAGGGATACTGGTCCGTATGACATACATTTCTCCTGTTAAAGATTACCGAAGTTATAATTCGGAACAATTATTGTTCATACCTTTTTTGACAACTATATCTTCTTATTTTCAACTTTGTGTAAATGGAGCCATTTCCGAAGCAGTTGAATAATGTGTCGTGTCCAATTGGAAACAGGATGACCAATAATATGTTCAATGGGCCAACCATAATAATCTGTTTTTAAATCAAAGTACACAATTTCTTCCTTACTCGACAACTTTGTGTAAATTGTCTTTAGAATACCAATTACCATCCGAGAGTCGGGCGTATGATGGAGTGACAATTTCGACACTAAATGTTAGGTTTAAATTCTGTGCAACACAAACCAATTGTCCTTCTCTAATATCTTTTGGGGTTGTAGGTAGAATTGACATGATATTTACTCTCCTTGGGATATTGTGCTTCGTCTTTCTCTGTTTTTGCGGTCGGCGGCCCGCAAACTCTATTCTGGTGTAGGCAACATCCTCATTGCCTCAACAGCTTCGGGGAACCAATGCTTCACAGACTTGAAATGAGAAGAATCTACACTTCCCAAAACCAATACGTAGCAGTGATCGTCATTTATGATATGTGCTACCCCGCCGTACTCATCTTTCAGGGTGACAATGGGATCATGGGTCGGTGCAGGATTATCCCCAACGATTATATCTGGATCTGGTTTTTCTTGAATCTTATACATTTCGGGCTCCTTTTATTGTGGCTCCAGTTGTTCTTCATACTTTTCACAACAAGCGGCAGATTGCTCCTAAAGCTCTGACAAAATGTACCTGATAAGATCGTCGATGTGCCGAAACATTTCTACATTCTAACAGTTCGGAACTTCAATCTCAATTTTAATCTTCTCAGTATTAATACTAAACTTCATCGGTTTTCTCCCTTAATTGTTCTTCTATTTGGTACAATATTATACACCATTTTCGGTCAGTGGATGAACTTCGCTCTTCCGAATTCTATTAGAGATGGATCGTAACATTTTTGGAGTTAGACCGCCATTGATACCCTCTGGATATTCAGGATTTGGCTTAAATATATATATATCGAGAACCAACAATATCTACCAAACCTTCGTCGTTCCGAGCATAAGCAATTTCTTTAATAATGGCTCCAATCTCTACCCACGGATCACCTTGAATTCCGAGTTTTGTTGCCCGTTCCATCTCCCAAATAAAAACCAGTTCTCCACCAGATTGACAGCTACTGTGCGTCCCATGATCGTGATACCGAGAGGACATCTTATCTTGAGGTAAGAACTTCAGTTTTGTCTCCAACCACTTCTGCATTTTATTTCTCCTATTCTTTCTCTACACTACCAATGATAGCACCTGATTTGCGCAATTGTTCGATTTTGGTTTTAACCCAAGACTCATATTGTTTTTGTTCCGGAGATTTGGCTGCTTCTCTGGCGGCTGCTTCCTCTGCGTTTTTACGTCCAATTTCTTCTGCCATTTTGTGCATTTCTTCTCTGATTTTACCATCAATTTCATCAGAGGTTGCTACTCGACCATTAAAAATAGCATCGATAACTTTTGGACCAGGATTATAATCATGTTCTTCTATATAGTGATAAACACCAGCAGGACAACGAAATTCTAACCCATTGTAATATATGATATGGCTACCATTGAAATTTTTAATAGTCTCAGGTTTATTCTCCTGCTGGGATTGTATGGACATCCACTCTCGATAATTTTTAGCGGCTTTTGTTTTTTCTTTGCGAGTTCGAGCCCCACATATTTCACATTCATGAGACCCCATATGGTGCATTACTTGATAAGTTGGTTTTCTGTATTGTTTGCCATCAAATGAACTGGTTTCCCATTCGAATGCGTCGTCTATCTCTTTTAGCCGATTAATGACTTTATTTTTGAGTTCAATATCTTTCCATCCCCTACTTTCCCAGGAGATTTTTGATCCTAGCCATCCCCATGAATACCTATTTTTCATAGGTTCCTTACTGCCGTAATCAATATTTGATCCATCTTTAATATACATTTTCACTTACCCCAGTTAGTTACTTAACCCAACTCAATGACCAACTATCTCCGGGGGCAGTATCAATTCCACCCAGCGGATGGTGGAAATACAATGGATAATCCTTACCAAAACAGCCCTTGGGACAGGTGCATTCTTTCCTTTCGGGATAATTGGCATTCAATTCAATTTGTTTTTCCAATTCTTCGCCTTCCAATTCCCAGTCTATTTCTGGTCTTGGCGGAAGATCATGAATTTCCAATTCAGATCCACAAAGGGGACAATACATTGTCACTCTCCCGCTTTTGTGGGCAAATCTTCACAGCAACCACTCCTCGGTTCATGATATGGACTGCCGCATTGCATGTTGACAATATGCATCTGATGTTCTTGATTTGTGTAGGGACTATGCACCTTAACGGTGACAAATCCTTGGTTGAATTGGTTTTGCAACGTCCAATACATCTCAAGGGCTTCCCGTACAATGGTCTCGGTTGACCACTTGGGATTAGTTTCTCTCAGAAGATTCAAACACGTTGCATTGTCATCTTCAAGAACAACATTGATTCGATTACTCATGTGGTTTTTACTCCATTTTTTGGCCAAGGCAGTGCGGCATGATCGAATTACCTGGATGCCTTTAATTAAGGCAATACGGCTCGTCAGAATTACGGTTAGTGCAGTGGCGAGCAACAAACATCCTGGCATGGATTTTGGTGCAGGCTTTACGACATGCCGCACTACTAGTATTATACCGCCAAATTACGCATATGTCAAGGATTAATTATCCCCATTGAATGATCGCTGGTTTATTTTTGTCTAATTGCAATCGGCTAGCTGTAAATGCCATTTCTTCCAGAGCATTTAATATTTCCCAGATTTTATCTTGGTCCATACCCTGATCTGTCCATTTTGCACCAGGCACATTTTCTTGTTCTTCCTGCTGTGACCAAGGAGAGTCAATGGCGTAAGGATTTTCTTCGGGCTGATTTTGATTCAGAAAACCTCCCTGAGGCGGTCGAATGGCAGACTGAATACGTCCGTAAGCCTGTTTAATACGCCGAAGTAAATCTTGTGCAGTTACTTGTCCTTCGGGATCTTCGGGGCCGCTTAGTGGACCAAGAGGACTGTCTTGAGTCTGCTGTTTAGATAACCCAAGCAATTCCAGAATTGTACCAGCATTACCATTTGCCAGATTTAATTTTGGTATTTTTTCTATGTTCTGAGTTTCATTATTTCTGACCTGAAGTACGATTTTGTAGGCATGTGGATGCATCATTCTTGATCGTGATTTTTGGCTGGCTTGAATATCGATACCCAAAAGAGCAAGTTCTTTAATAGCCATTGAAATATATGGCTCAACTTCCGATGGATCAACCTGAGCAGGGACATACCAATTAATATTACCCATAAGATCATCCCACTGAGGAGCATCTGGAACTATAGTATTGTTCAACAAACCATCCACAATCCACGACCGGGGATAGGTATCACCAATAAGCTGATCAATATCATGGCAAATAGATTGAAGTGTTTTGGGTTGAGATATACGTCCAGAACCCTGTATACTGAAAGTTATAGAGGCAGTTTTACAAATACTCGCTGCAATTTTTTGAAGCCAGTTAAAACGTTTCATGGACTAATATACGACCTTAGGCGATGGTTATCCTTCGTCTCTTCTTTCTGGCGGATTCCAGCCACTTACGCAATTCTTGGGCACCATGTCGTAGAGACCTAATTTCTCTAAGATTTCCGCTGCCAATGTTTTCCGTCCATCATTCCATCCTTTATCATAGTTATCATCTTCTGGATACTCTGGCTGCTGGAACTCTTCTTTCAGAAACTGCACTGCATCCAAAAGTAAATGCTCGTTTTCACTAACAATCATCACACCTATCTTTTCCATTTCACTTACTCCAATTGCTGAGAAGTTCATCCATTTCTTTACGGGTTTCGCCCGACTCATCATTAAGACAACCACGAATATTACCACAATATTTATAGGAAAATTTCGAGATGAAAGTTTTACCACAATGATCACAAACATTTTCGTATGGATTAACTAGGGCATCTGCCTTCTCTTTTAATTTACGCCTTTTCTCTTGGCGTCGAGCAATTTCTTTTTCACTCACTCCACATGCCCTGTCCCAACGAGCGTGATCTGCTTCGGTCCATTTATGAGTTGAATAATCTGTCATTTTAATCTCCAGTCTTCGCCTTCAAATATAGCCAAATCCATAATTTCTCCTCGAATTGGTTCTTTTAATTCTGCTAATCGTTGCTCTATTTCTGGTTTAGTAAGATTATCTCTAGATATAGACATATTTTCCATCAGCCGCTCAAGAAAATCGTCATCTTCTACATGCCATAATCGACCATCATATGTTTGTCCGGAAAACAAACCAAAAGCAAGAGAGATTAATTGTCCAAATCTTAATTCTGGATTGTTTTTCCAGATATTACCAAGGATGCCCAGAAATGGTTCTATTCTATCAGGTCTTCGCATTGTTTGTCAATTCTATCGAGTTATTTATAAGCCAGTCTCTAAAAAGACAACCACTAGCGTGTCCATCAATCAGATTTTTGTTGTGAGTATAACAGTATGGACATTCTTTTTCTATTTTGTAGTCTTCGACTATCCTTCGAAATATGAGTAAAACCGTCTGAATGTCATGTGTTGACCATTGCATTAGTTTGCTCCTTTAGAATCAAATCAGATCCATCCCCGTCGAAAAATCTTTTGGCGGCCCTCTTAAATGTGCGACAAACACGGTTCAAAAAAGAAAACTCTATCTTGCGATTATCGGGAGACATATATCTTGTAGCGAATCTACGCAATTCGAAGTTGCGTGTTTTCTTATAATCATCGGTTGTCTTGCACCATCCAATACAATCCCACCCAATGCGCTTGATTTTATATCGTTTGATAATCTCAAGTCCAAAAAAGAAAGCAAATTCTGCCGACCACTGATCCCAAATGGCGTATTCAAAAGTAACAACTTTTTTACCCCAGATTTTATCGGGTATTTCTATACGCAAACCACTCTTTCGAGATTCCGGTGGTTCGCCTTCAATGTGAGGAGGGATTAAGTTACCACCATCGGGGGCAAGTTTTTTGAAACGCATCTTCAGGTCGTCCATGTCGGACTGACGAGAAAAATCAACAATTAGCATACCACTCATGCGCTACACCTGCCACGTAATTATACTTGCTTCTGTGTCCTCATAAAGATAATAATGTGGCAGATGATTACACTTATCATCGCAATAGCATGACGCCGTTCTTGATACGTGCCGTTTGCCATCATCGCACCACCACGAGGCCATGCCATCGTATTTCCATTTACCGCCAAAATGTTTTTCAAGATATTTAGTCTTATTCAGGCGTGGAGATGCGAGCCAAAAATCAATGATTTCAGTCATACAATATCCTATGTGTTTTCCAGCGGCGGCTGTCCTGCACTAGTTACCAGAAAGAACTCAAGCAGCTTCTCAGGACGCATCCACGCAATCGGCTCAGGCATTTCATCGTCACCACAAAACCATTTGCCTTCACGACTGTCATAAGGTGGAAAGTATCGACAGAAGCCATCGTGAATATAATGACCAATTTGCGGGTGAAAATAAATTACGAGAGAATCCTCACCCGAGACAGGCTTCGCATTCTTGGTCAAGTTCCACATTTTTCACTCTCCTTGTTTTCCGGTGGCGGCTGTCCCGCCTCTGGTCTCAGCACTGTGGCTCGTATTTCCATTTCGCTTATTCTGTCCATCAGTCCAAATTCTGGGGTTTCAGATAATTCTCGACGGAGATCGTCTATGTCAACCTGAGTTGGGGTCTCGGGATAAAGTGCCATGTGGTAAACATGGAATTGACCGTCCTCTTCTCTCTTGCCGACAAGCAACGCGTTCATTTTTCACTCCGAGGCGGCACCGCCACTCAACTGTCGTATAGTTAAACTGCTACTTCTGCCGAACTCTTTTTCTACCAACAACCGCAGAAACCCCAAGTGCCACATCATCTTAATCATTGGTAAATTACACGGTTCGGTTGCCATTTTATTCATCCATTTTCTTTATTAATTCTTTTAGGCTTAGTTTTTTCATCTCTGCTAACTCTGCATTATATTTTTCCCATGCTTGTTCACCACGATCATAATATCCATCATCTAGTTTGCGGGCTAATCCTAAAGACACAAGAGAATCTGCTATTTCATTTTCTTTACATAGTATAGATTTAAAAGTTCTAAGTTGATCTAATATATCGAGTTGTTGTTTAGTCAACTGAGTTTCTAATTCACTCTGATATTTAGAATACCTTTTTTGTTGCTTTTGCCGGGACTGGTTCGATCGTACTATATATTCATTTTTTGTTTGTTCTACATCTTTTTCCCAGTCAATACCAGCCTCAGTGCAAATTTGCTTGGATTCTTCCTCTGAATATCCCATAGATTGAACTGCTGTTAATACATTAATGTACCAAAATCCAAGGCGATGAGCATATTTCTTACGATTTATAATTGCTTCAGATGTCATTTTTTCTCCTTTAAATTACTCCCGACAATCCCATTCTACGACAAAATTCAGAATTAGACATAATTTTTCACCTCTTCGAGCATTTCGGGCAATAATACTCTACATCATAAAAATCAAAACGTCTTTCCTTTATGAGACAATCATGTTTTGGGCAATACATTGATTTAGTATGTTTACCCATAAAATAAACAGATATTATACCAACAGAAACTATTATTACTGGTGGTATCCAACCATAGTACATATAAGTTATAATACTGGACATTACAACTGGAAGCATCATAAATCTACATCCTCTGCTTATTGCTTCTTTGTCAAATTTACCACTATTACGCCATGTCACGTTCATGTGATCTCCAGTCGAGATTCTAATTTTTCTCTAATAATTTCAAACATTCTTCGATGGTTAAATTAGGTATAATCTCGATCCTGCTCTAATAGCGCCCTGCGGGCACCTTCTGCATACTCAGATATACGTGCTTCTCTTACTTGTTGTTTGTATTCCTTCACTTCTTTTTCATGACATGTCGGACAATAATATTCTACATCGTAAAAATCCCAATGTCTTTCCTCTATAGGGCAATCATGCTTTGAGCAATACATTGATTTAGTATGTTTACCTATAAAATATATAGCAATGACACCAGCGAGAATTATAAGTATCACTGATATCCAACCGAAATACAAATAGGCTATGATGCTGAATATTATAGTTGGAAGAAATATAGGCTGAGAGCCTCTATTTATTGCTTCTTTGTCAAATTTACCACTATTACGCCATTTTACGTTCATGTGATCTCCAGTCGAGATTCTAATTCTCCGCAGACAGGGCAAATCGTACCAGTATTTTCATCCGAAAGCTCGCAACCACAAATACGACATTTGCGGTCACAATCCCAACAAATACCATCAAAATCGTCAGGGGCTAACCGACATCCACATACTCCACAATAATTCCACTCAAACCCAATCATATTTAAAGCAATCCTTCTTCCGATTCAACAATGGCCCATCCAAATTGTGGACGAACAGAAAAGTCATCGTTCTCAATTATACCCATAAATCCACCAACAAATTGCATGTGAAACACTTGCTCATAATAAAACCACTCAAATGGCACTTGTGATACACCACTTGGCAAATTCTCAGAAGTAATATATGACCTACCACCGACGAGATTGGGATTCGGATAATGTGTTTTACCGTATCTGTCGTATAAATATGGACATAAATTTAAAGCCCATCCCGTAATTTCTGGACTGCCACTTCCAATTGATTCTTCTTTAAATATAGATTTCCACTGTTTAATGTCAACTTTACCGCATGCTGCATCATAAAAAGTCTGACATGTTTCTAATAGCGGATCCTTCCACCACGCCGGAATTATGTCGCTTAGAGATTTGGCTCGCTCATTCAAGTTATTCCAGTCTTCTCTCGTGCCTTCAAGTTCAACAAATGGTATACCGCAGAGTGTATAGACCTCAAACTTAAAATAAGATTGAACTGAGTCCATTAAAGCAACATGGTGAATTGCTCTTTCTAATTGGCCAGTTGTGGAAAAATTGGGCACGAGTTGTTGCGCTCGATCTCCGATGTGCTCTGCAATCAACGAGTTGAATGTTTCAAAAACTTCTGGCCAAGGATTAACACCACCTTTGACGAAATCATCTCGCCGCACTTTAAGGGTTATTTTATCTTGATGTTTTACAAATTTACTACGCATATCTTCTGGATTCATAAACACATGCAAAGATAAACCCTGAACAATAGTATTCCAAATCATATCTGGAGAGATAATTAATTTACGGTGGTCATAATATGCCCTCAACATTGCACCAAATAATCCGTGCATATTGAATGGAACAGTGGATTTTGTAGAACCACGAGATTTCTTGCCTACAAGTTTACCCATCTCTGAATGGCATTCAACATGATACCCCGTAACTTTGGCTTTAATTGCATCTAAGGCATTAACAGTGGGCAAATGATCATGTGGGGCACTTAGTTTTGAATCAATTTCAATTAACACATATTTCTCCTATTGTTGTTTTACCATCCTTCGGTATCGACTCGTTTTCTGCGTTCCTCGCCAACTTCAACAATAAAACCAGCCGATTTAAGGAATTCACTGGCATCATAAATACCGACATAAATTGCGTTCAAATGGGGTTCCTCTGCAACCTCATCTCGCCAGAACCGAGCCAAACAAGGATATTCTTTAGGCAAAGGCGGATCTAGCACATTAGCTTCTCTACATAATTCCGATATTGACATAAAATCATTCTTTGTTTGTAAAATAACCCATCCTTCGCAAAGACCAAATACTTTGCGGAAATTTAATTCGTGAATATAAGACATAATCATTCCTTCACAAAATCAGGCGGAATAACTAAATGATAAGGTTCACCTAACGGAATTAATTCTCGAAGTCTTTGCTGTGCTTTATTTATATCAGGCGGGTCAAATTCTAATTGTCTTAGGGCGTCAATTAAAAGATTACGCTCGCAATATTCATTAGTATTTTCGGATTCTTTAACCCACTCTAAAGCAATTTTCATCTCTTGTTCGGTCATGTTTATTTGTCTCCGCATAAAAAGTATCGGTCAAATTCACTGAATCTCACTCGGTAATTCCCTGTCGATGTCTCTATGACAACATTAAGAGATGGTTTGGATATCCAAACACAAGATACATTTAATAAATCTAGGGCCTTTTGCGGAGATATACTTTGGGACTCGGGGTATCTTTCCGATCTGGTTTCTATATTAATAAGTCCAAATTTATTACGCAAAAGCTCTGCACCCTTCTGTCCGGCAGCAATATGATTTTTTATCACTCCCCTTTTCAGGGGAGAAACATCTATATCCGAGCTTAAACTCCATCCGCAGAAAACGCCGAAAAAGAAGAATAATGCACAAAGTATGGCATTGATGAGTAAAATCCACACTACCATGTTGTGTAATTCACTCCTCTTTTCAAAAGAGAAACATCTTACGGCTCATTATACTGCTGGCTGTGGGAGTTGTCAAGTTGCAATTCACTTCATTGAAGAAACATTCCACATCTCCTGCGCTGTATAATGTATTATGTGGTAAATTTTGTCATAATTCTTACAGGAAATAATTATGACAGCGAAGTAAGTATTAGTAGAAAGGAGCTTTTTATGACTTCAATGGAATTTATCGAGCAATATTTAATTACACCTAACATTAAGTTATATCCGAGGTTAAAAGAAATCATGTCCAACTTCTATATTGGACAATACCGAGAGTTAGTTGCCGTTTTGGGAAGACGTAGCGGAAAGGATTATCTTGCTACACTGCTGCTACTGGCAGAGACACGGCGACTATTAGAAATACCAAATCCGTTTGAATATTATAATATCCCAAACCAGGACACGATTTATCAGCTTGCTGTTTGTAATAGTGCAGAGGAGGCAAGATCTTTCTTCACGGAGTTGAAACTGCTTGTTACTCGATCTGAGTATTTTCGAGATGAGATAACCAAAATAGAGCAGAACAAAATTTGGTTGCCAAGGCGGAATCGATCAGGATACATTTGTTTAATGGTTGCTCACGCCAATAGTTCAAATCTCCTGGGCAAGCGATATTTCACTCTTGTATTCAATGAGATCGCGTCATTTCCAGGGCAGTCGGGTGATAGAATTTATAATGCATTGATTCCCAGCACTGCCGACTTCAAACATGACGGAGTGCATGAATCACGAACTATTATAGTCTCGTCACCAAGGCGCAAAGGCGATTTATTATATAATTTAATTTCAACTGCACCTGATTACAGGTTGATATGCCAACTACCCACATGGGAAGTGAATACCGATTATACCGAAGAGATGCTGCGGCAAGAAAACCAACATATGTCTGATGGCGATTTCGGATGTGAATTTGGGTCGAAATTTCAAAATGTCGTTGAGAATATCACAATCAGCATCCGAATTTTGAGTGATCAATTAGAACAATTAAAAAGAGTTGCCCGCAAGCAAGCATATGAAAATGACTGTGAAATTTCTTACGTAGATATCATCAGGACTGCGATATCTGATTATCTGAAAGGTGTTGTAGCTGACTGATCTTTGCTGGGTAGTTGCGTCAAAAAATACTCTAACAATTTTTCGGGACGGATCCACGCTACGGGTTCTGGCATTTTATTATCCCCACAGAACCAACCTTCATCCGGGTAATAACGACAGAAACCATTGTGTATACAGTATGCTTCGTGTATGTAATATATACCAGGATGTTCGTCCTCAAGAAATTGCGGACAAGTATAAATTACTAAAGATTCTTCTCCGGTGACCGGTTTTGCGTGTTCTGTCAAATTCCACATCTGATTTCCTCGACATCATCACGTTGCAATTCACTCCCTTTTTAGGGGAGAAACATCTTACAATCCATTATATTGCCTGCTACGTAAATTGTCAAGGCCACGAATATTTTTAAAAAATCTAATATCTCTCGCTTGACTTCCCATCACGCTAAGGTTATAATTGTTTGAAAGGAGATTCAGAATGTACCAGAAATCTTACGGAATCATATTCGAGGTTGGCGGACCCATAGGCATGTTCGCCAGACCTGATAGCGGATCAGAACCATGTAGTTATCCAGTTCCTACGCCCACTGCGGCATTTGGTATAATGCAGTCAATTTTAAGAGTTAAAAGTGCATCCATACAAATAGAAGCTATCGGGATATGTCACCGACCAGAATATTTAGATTATGCTTTTAATTCGTGGTCATCAATTCGAAAAGAAGGACAGAAAAGAGATGGAAATGCATGTCAAATAAAAGCTACAGCTTTGCTTCGCCCTAGATTTCAAATTTGTGCAACCGCCAAAAGGTCTACCGTAGAACCACCTCACCCAAAATACGCACATATTAATTGTGCCCATTCATATCGCGATCAATTTTATCGTCGATTAAGTAAAGAACAATATTATCGAATGCCGACACTTGGTCCGAGCGACTTTTTTTCTGATTATGTCGGATTACCTATAACTCCCATAATTTCTGATTATAATGAAATTTTACACGGATATGTCCTACAATATTTTGACAAAAAAAATGGATATATTATGCAATTTCCAATAACAGAAACTTTGCGAATCGCTCATGGAATTTTACAACTTGGTCCCGAGAAAGTAATCGCAGCCAATGGAATTCTAAAGTTTGAAAACGAAAATTTAAATAAATAATTAAATGGAGATTAAAAATGTTGCATGAAATATTATCAATTGAAGAAAGTTTAAAAAGCTGGGGTCTGAATATTGGGGATTTATCAAACACAAACGATACAACGTGGCATCCACAAATGCCCAAAAATAATAACGGTCAACGTTTTCTTATATTAATTGATAAGAATCTTGATATCGCTATCGAACCTTTTGAGTCTGAGTCTGCTTCCGATCTTAGATATTTTAAATACTCTAATTTTGCATCTGGATTTACTTTCAAATATGACACTAATAAAGATTCTAAGAAAAGACTGAATGGAATTAAACATCATTTATATTGCCATTCCGATATATCTAAACATATAGATGATCAAGATAGGTTTTGTGCTTTCAAAGAATTATCCAATAGATTATCTCGAATTGATCCAAATGCTTTAATGAACAAATTAGATGACTTTATTTCACAACAAGATAAAAAGATCAAAAGTTGTTATTTTTCTCTAGACATTCCAGATTGGAAACAATTAAAATTTTCCAATAAGGTTCAAAATAGTGAGTCAATGAAGGTGGTGAATGATTGGCTTATTTCTAAACAAACAAACTCATCTATCGATATCGACATACTCAACAATCCTGCCGATGGGTGGGAAAATAAATCAAAAACATTTGAAACCAAGCTCCCTTGCGGCGTCGGCACAATAAAACTTTATTCTAAAAATGAGGATAATGAATGCTATGAACGATTTGGCATGTCTGGTGTAAATGCGTGCAAAATCGGAAATTCTACTCGCAAACAAATACTGAAAATCATCAATTCTATTGTATCTGAGAATTTTTATTATAACAATTTAGGAAAAGAAGGCACTCGAAATGGTCTCTGGTATTATATCCAAAAAGACAACGGAAGAGATTTGGTTATTACTACTCTATCACCTTCATCTGACTGGATTGAGGGTCGAACAGAAGAATCCAACCAAATGGATATTGAACAATGGGAGGCAGAGGGCAAAAAGATTGTTCACATGTTAAACGGTGAGATTAATAAAACACCATTTCAATGTTCAATTTTTGTCCTATTTATACCCAAAAATGGTGCGTGTCAAATTAAATATCATAAAGAAATGAATGGAAAAAATATTGCTAATTGTGTAAACAAATGGGTATCCGGAACATCAACTCGTCCGTCTAAATTTGTTTGCAAAGGCAAATTTCTCCCGCCAACTATTTCTAATTTTTCTAAATGTATTAATAAAATATGGAAAAATGATCGTAATAAAATATCATCTATTATAGAGCGAGAGTATATAACAATTTCAGATATATACGACTTCTTTTTCGAAAACGAAAAAGCAATTAAAAAAGTTACTCGCATATTTGCAAAAAATCATACCAAAATGCTAATTGAGTGTTCTGATGGTAAATTAGAAAAAATGCCGTATGAACGGCAATGGCTGGTGCCAATTTCGGGGATTGTTTTGAGTAAAAATGGTTTTACAAAGGAGATGATCATGAACAGTGTGCCGTTTTTAATGGGACAATTATTTAGTCAAGCAAACAATATTCACCGAATATATTTTAAGAGTAGAGGGATAAATGAACCTCAAAAGCTTATCGGACAAGAATATATACAGCAAGCATATAAATTTCCAAAACGAGCGCTAGGAACATTTATAGGAAACTTTTCTAAGTACGAATGTTGGGCAGAAAATTATATTCGCAAAGAAAAAGAGCCATATAAACATGGTTATTTGCCAATCAGAGAATATAAAGAAATAATTAGTAAACTTATGAATATAATGCCTGATTTACATAATAATCAATTTAAGAGCGTTAACCAATTTAATGAGTTTGATCCTGATATTTATAAAATACTCCTGGAAATGGGATATGCTTATAGGTCGCCAAAATCAGTCAAGTCAGAGATCGGTGTTGATCTTGAAAAAGTGTCTGTGGAAAATCCGAATGGAGAAAACAATGAATAAGTCAATTAAATCAGAAACGATCGTAACAGAAAATTCAACTTTGGAGAAAAAAATGTATCAATTGAATCGCAGTGTTGGAATGCTAGTGTATGAAGTAATTTGTGGAAATCCCAACGGAGACCCGGATGTAGGAAATGCTCCACGCACATTTCCAGATGGATATGGGTGGGTATCACCAATGTCTATTAAAAGGAAGATCAGGGATTTCTTGTCCGATCATGATAATCCGGTTTTCAAGGATTTTGTAAAGAGAGACAATCTTGACCCTGAACGATTGTATGTATTTGAAAGCCGCAACAAAGGGTACGCTGGAACATCAGAGCTTGAATGTGCCAGAAAAGCAATGGCGCTAGCCAAGTCTGACCCTGAAGCCTTTTTAAATCGATATTTTGATGTCAGGATTTTCGGAACAACAGCTCTACCAGATGGGCTAGAGAAGGAAAAGAAAGAAGAACCTCGATTTGTTCGTACTGGATGTGTTTCGATTGGTGTCGGGTGTTCAATTGCGCCAGTGGAAATTATCGAGGCAAGTGTTACAAAAAAGTCGCCATTAAGCGCAGATCATCTGGCAACAGATACAGGAAGAACGATCAAAGATAAAGATCCTTCTGGAGATATAGGTCCAAATGCGCTAAAATTTATTCGTCACGGCATGTATTATCAACTAATTTCCGTCAACCCGCATTGTGCCCATCTGACCAATGCTGCCCAAGAAGATATTGATATTCTTAAGAAAATACTACCACATATTTTCGAAACATCGTCTTCGTGTGCACGTCCATCGGGTTCGATGAATTTACAACATGTTTGGTGGGCAGACCATTCTAATACTATTGGAAGTTTCAAAGAAACTGAATTTATAAATAATCTTAAGCCTACTGCAAAAAACGACAAACCAATATGTCTAAGTGATTACAATGTACCCAATGCTGCGGAATGTGGATTCAGTTTTGAAGTACATGATCTGAGCTAGAATTCGCAAAAAACGAGAGGCGTTCTTTGAAAAGTAAACCAAATATCTCAAAATTTGTGACCCTAAACACTCATAAAGTGTTGAATTATACCAAGTTATGAGTGCTCGGGTGTTTCTCCCCCGAAAGGGGGAGTGAATTGCAACTAGACCTAGCATTGCTTGATTCTCAGGACGGGTGTTTCTCCCCCGAAAGGGGGAGTGAATTGCAACCTGGCAGTTACGGTATGTTATACGAGCGGGGGTGTTTCTCCCCCGAAAGGGGGAGTGAATTGCAACACGCCAACTTCTGTACCCCACTCGGGTATAGGTGTTTCTCCCCCGAAAGGGGGAGTGAATTGCAACCGCCGAGTGCATAGGTAACATAAATCACGAGGTGTTTCTCCCCCGAAAGGGGGAGTGAATTACAACTAATTTTTTGAAAGACTTGCAACATGACGCTGACACTTGATGTTTCTCTCCTGAAAAAAGAGAGTGAATTGTAACGGAACCGACGGCGGAAAGATCGGCGGGCGTGGTGTTTCTCCCCTTTTGAAAAGTGGAGTGAATTACAACTGAAAGTCTTACTATTGAGGTGTTTCTTCCATGAAAAGTAGAGTGAATTGTAACTTAGCCCATTCAGCAGATTTGGAAAGAAACATTCCAGAACAATCTTTTATTGATCATATATCTGGTGTATACTTAAAAGCAGAGCAAGAAATAGAAAAATTAAAATCATTCATATCAGAAGATCATTATAATTTTCTAAAATGTCATTTATTAACCGCAATTTTGTACCATGACACAGGGAAGCTTGATCCTTATTGTCAAATGGTTTTAAGTGGTAAAGTATTAAATTGTAAAATGCCAAATCATGTTGATGCCGGTGTGTCTTATCTGATAAGTCAATGTGACAAGGCAGCACAAAACGGGAACATGTCTTTATCAGATCAATATAGGTACGCAGCATGGCTTGTTTTCGCTCATCATCTCGGATACCAAAAAAATCTATACGATGACCTTCGAGATAATAATTTACTAGGGGAAAGATGTCCGTGGGTAAAAGAAACAGACATGCTCATGAGCGAATATGTCGATGCAAAATTAGACAAGCTAATGGAACTTCATAAAAAAGAAATAAATTTAGTTGAACCCCTAAGTGTTTCTCCTCTGAAAAGCGGAATGAATTATAACAAGAATATTAGTGCTCCACTATCAAGATTAGCATTAAGCGTACTCGTAACAGCAGACTACTATGACACTGCTAAAAATTACAAGAACTTCATAGTAGAAGACACAATCCCAATAAAAGCAAATGAAAGATTACTACAACTAGATAAATATGTTAGTAGCTTTTCAGCAGAAACCGAGAGGAACAAAATAAGGCAAGCTATATATCAATCGTGTAGACATTCAGAAATTTCCGCATCATTTACATATCTTGCTAGTGAAGTTGGTAATGGCAAAACTTTATCATCTTTGGCATATGCTTTACATACTGTTAATACTAATAATATGTCAGGTATAATTTATGTTGCACCTTATACTAATATTATTAGCCAAACTGCAGACACTTATAGAAAAGCAATTGTTTTGCCCGAAGAAGATGATAAATTAACCGTTGCAGAGCATCATCTTGGAGTAGATTTTGAACATGATCTATCCGCAAAACTTTATACACAGACATGGAATTGTCCAATTACCTGCACAACCGCAGTACAATTTTGTGAAACTTTGGCTGGATACACACCTAAAAAGCTTAGAAAGTATCTCAATTTAGCCGGTAAATTCATTATTTTTGACGAGTCTCATTGTTGCCTGCCCTCAAAATTGTGGCCACTTACATTATATTACTTAAAATGGTTAGTTGAAAATATGGGATGCCGAGTACTGTTTGTGTCTGGGTCTATGACGAAGCCTTGGGAAATCAAGCGATTTAGAAAATATGTCTTAGATGGTTTTGATTATAATGTCCCATCTATAGTTCCACCAGAGATTTCAGAGATAACTCTTAAACAAGAAAAATCCAGAGTTACAATAAAGCAATTAGGCGGCATACAAGATAACGGGCATTGGAATAAACTATCTTTACCCCAAATTTGTAATGCTGTTATAAATGAGCGCAGCAAAGGTCCGGTAGTAGCGGTTTTTAACACTGTCAAAAACGCAGCATTGGTTGCAAAAACAATATCAAAGATAATTGGGCGTGAACATGTATTACACATGTCCACAGCACTTTGTGCTACAGATCGAGAGGTCATATTAGAAGATATCAAATCACGATTAAGTTCCGATGAGAATTTCATATTAATTGCAACATCGTGCATAGAATCTGGAATAAACATTTCTTTCAGAAATGGTTTCAGAGAAAACTGCAATTTAAATAGTGCTTTGCAATTGGCTGGTCGAATCAATCGAGATAATGTCTTTAATGATTCCACACTATACGTTTTCGAGTTAGATTTAGATGATTTTACTGAAAACAAAGAATTCAGAGATGGAGCAAAAATTTTTCGAGAATATTACGCTCTCGGAAAAATAGGACCAGAACATTGCGCAGAAGCAATGGAAGATGAAATAGGCAATCTTAATGTAGTTGGCAATTTAAATAACAAAGTTGTTACAATCGGGAGCTTAATGAGCTTTGAACAAAAAAAATACATGAAAGATGTTGGTGACATTTATCAGGTTATACCTAATAATAAAATAACTGTTATAGTTAAACCAGAAAACATAGATAATATCGAATATCCAACATCGACAGATATAGTTAGAAATAGTGTACAAATTTTCGAAGGCAATATTAAAACGATTTTAAACTATACTAAACCCTATGAAAAAATACCTGGAATGTGTGTGTGGTCAGGAAAATACGATACTGAATTTTTGGGATACATGGAAGAATTGATTTGACTTTTAGCAGCAGAGCAAGTACAATATACTGAGAATTCGTAGAAAATGGGAAGTGTTCTTTGAAAAGTGAATTGGGCGACTCAAAATTTGTGACCCTGAATACTCATAAGGTGCTGAATTATATCAAGTTATGAGTGCTCGGGTGTTTCTCCCCTGAAAAGGGGAGTGAATTGCAACGGCCACGGCCACGCAGCAGCAAAGATAAAGGTGTTTCTCCCCTGAAAAGGGGAGTGAATTGCAACCGACGCTTTCACCGCTACATCACTCGATGGGTGTTTCTCCCCTGAAAAGGGGAGTGAATTGCAACAACGACATGGCAACAGAACAATGCGCCAATGGTGTTTCTCCCCTGAAAAGGGGAGTGAATTGCAACCTTTGCCACTGCTGTTTCTCCTTATGCCACGGTGTTTCTCCCCTGAAAAGGGGAGTGAATTGCAACGAAACCGTAGTGGGTAACACCCAATTATCGGTGATTCTCCTCTATGAAGGGGAGGGGAGTGAATCACAACAACACATAAATAGGTTCAACATGATATGTCGGTTCACTCTCTCTTCTGTGAAATTCGCTATTGGCTAATCTCATTTGGTAAGTCTTATGTATTCCATATCCCATTTGCTCCGCAAACTTTAGAGCATCGTCTGCTATCGGATAGCTCTTATAGTTTTTAACATTTAATACTACATACTGCTTGGAGACCCGGCAAGATTCTTTGATTAAAACAGATAAGAATTTATCCCGCCAGGACTCATAATCAGGATATCTGAGGTAGCTCTGATTAGGCAAAGTGTCATATTGTTCTACATTAAAATAAGGTGGCGAAGTAAAGACCAAATCATATTCTTTATCTGGCAAAGTGGGCAAGACATCCTCTGCGCAACCTAAATCGTGACGAAACCTAAACTTCCACTGCAATTCTTTAGTTATGGGTTCGTATAGGCGGGAATAGAAGGCTGCTAGTTGGGTGTTACCCACTGTGGTCTCTGGGCAGGGGTCTATACCGTGATAGAGAAGGTTTTTATTAGTAGAGATAAGTCCGGTTAGTCTGCCACCGTAGCCAGCGCAAGGGTCGAGGACCTTACCTCCGGTGGGGGCATAGTTCTGATAAATATATTTAGCTATAACTGGCTTAAAATTAACTGCACTACGGACACCGTCACGAGTGCGGAGGATACGGCGAATATTCGCTTCGTTTGGTTTGTTACCCAATTCAAAACAACGATTGATGGCGTCTTTAAACTTTTCGTCGTTATTATATAATTCTGAGGGAGACAAATACCTGGATAGGCATCGCACTTTCATCATATGAGGGTGGAAACAACTAGCTACGGGTATACCCACATTGTTGGTCTGCAAATGGTCATTACCTATCAGTGGATTCTTAGTGGAAGATAAAGTGTGCATAATTTTAATCATATCCTGATTAGATAATTTGCGGTGAGGATACCCTGTTCTGCGATAGTATGCGAATACCATATTAACTATGTGGGATTTATTTGTATCACTCTCTTGGTATAGTTTAAGCAACTTATCTGACCACTCTTTATCGCTACCATTCCAATAATTAAATGCCCCATTTAACAACAGTTGGGACTTATTAGTTTTAAGTATTTTAGATTTAACATCTAATAGCAAGTTATCTTCTTGGCTAATTCTTAAAATTATTGATGAATTTTTTCGCATCATTTCTCCACAAGATTAAAGATCCATTTCTTTTTACCGCAGTTCCAAACGCGATATAAATTATTTTGGATGCACCATTCTCGTTCGGTCATATCTTCTGGACAACCGGTTTTCTTCTTCTGTTGACTCTGTTTAGATCTGGTAATTCTGTTTTTATTATCCCAATAAAAGTAATCGGGACCATATTCTTCTTCTAACGTAAATCCCAGAACTTTATATATACCACCATCGGTCCAGCAGTTGTCAGACCATGAAATAATTTTATTATAGCCCTCAGATTTGGCCCAGTCAATGAAATGTTTAAATAGTTTAGTTGATCCACCCTGAACATTAACGCCGTCTTTAAAACATAACCTATTAAGAACTATGGCATTCTTATCAACATTCTGACGATGATGAGAGGCAGCAGACATACTTGCAACTATCTCATTATTATAAACAAGGTTAAAACATTTGATAGTTCTTTTACCCCAACTTTGTATGTGATTATCGTCATAAAATTTCTTGCACATATCTTCTGTTATAGTACATTTACGAGCTGCTATTTTAATAGAATTAACACCTAAAATAGTTTTAATGAAATTAAGTATTTGAAATCTACGTTTAATCCATTGATGTTCAAAAATATGAAAAAGACGAACGCCTTTTTCCTGACATAGTCTGGTTTTATTTATATGTTTAGTTTTCGCTTTATCTTGTGATAGATATGCTTCAGAATGCCAGAAATTACCATTAAATTCTATTGCAAAATTATTATCTGGAAAATAAATATCTAACTCAAATGGTTTAATTGTTCTATGATCATTAAAAATAATAGTAATCGGATATTTCTGAATTTCATTCATCACATCTCGTTGCATTTGATTTTTGGGAAAGGTATAAGTGTTATAATAAAGCTGAGCAAATTCAGGATTAAGAAGCCGAGCACCTAAACTATTGGCTTGTAAATCAAATTCTTCGCATAGTTGTTTTATGGATTTTCCTTCTTTCATGGCTTCCCAGAATTTATTGCCTCGAAGAGCATTAGATAGATTAAATTTTCCGCTTTCGTTTGCAATGACTGATTTTTTGAATGACGCGGTCGCAGATGCCATAATGTCTTTGTTTTGTAGAGCATGTGGATATCCGTATTTTTCAATATTGGTCTCGTAGGCTTTCTGTCGTATTGATTCATTTTGCATTGGATTCGATACACCGTATTTGCTAATATTTGTATCTTTTGTTTTGCTCTTTATCTCTTCACTCTGCATCGGGTTTTCACAACCATATCGTTCCATATTGGTTAGTATTTTTTTATCTTTCGCTCCCGGAATACTGGCTAAATTGTCAACACCATACTTAGATTTCAGAGTTTCAATGGTTTTCTTTTTGATCTCATCGCTTTGCATGGCATGCTCTGTGCCATATTTCTCTAGGTTGGTTTGTTTGCATTTTTCTTTGATTTCTTCTGATTGAAAGGGATTCACAACACCATATCTATCCAAATTAGTGTTTGCAGATTTGGCTTTACTTTCTTCAGTCATACGGCTTTGAGATATCCTCTTGGCTATTTCTTTATTCTGGCTGGCATGTTCCACACCATATCTAGCAAGGTTGGTTTGTCGAGTTTTTTCTTTGACTTCTGGATCGGCAAAGGGTGATCCTGAAATGCTTTGTTCTTTGAATCGGCATTCTTTATGGCAAGCTGAACCTTTCTTAATAAAATGCCCCTTGCGTATACGAGATGGTTCTCCGCAAAATCTACAAGTAGCCCATATAAACTTATTCGAAGTCCTGCCAAATGTATCAGGATGATATCCCTCATTTTTAATAGTCAGGTCTACGAGCATCTCTGATTTGAAATTAAATATTTTTCTTTCCGCCATACTATCTCCAATTGTATATACAATACCAGCAAATGCCAATGTATATACATTTTAGCACTGCTTCATAATACATTATACAAGGTAATATCATCTATGAAGAAATAATTTTGAAAAAATAAAAGGGTGTAGCACCCTTTAAAATGCTACACCCTTCATAACTACTTATTACTGACTACGTTAGGTTAGGATTAGGTAGCTAGACCAACTTCGATCTTGCTCACTGCGTAGTCGTTGACTACCACAATTCCTACTTCCTCATAAATAACCCAGCCGAGCCGCAATTTCTTTGGATCGTCTGCAGGCAAAACTGTTATATCCTGGCGAATTGGAAAAGCCCCGACTGTGTCAGGAGATGCTACTACCAACACTACATCAGGATCCATTTTGCTTGAAACGTGGATATCTGCCGTCCACAAGTGACCGAACAAACCACTGGTGAGAATCTCGCGAGTGCTTGCTTCGTCATAGAAGTCCTTGCCAAATACACGGATACCCGCATACTGGTTGGCATGAACGACGATCTTGGTTGCAACTAGGTCGTGCTGCTCAATAAAGCGGAAAGCAGTATTAAGTGAAGCAGGAGATAGCGAACCAAAGTTGGTCACAATCTGATCACCACGGGTATCCACAGCAGCAATTAGAGCCGAGAAGATGTTCGCATCTTCCTCTTTCTGGATTGCTTCTTTGGCTTTGATCTGGGCTCTGTCTACAATGTAAAACCGGCGAGCCTTAATCTCAGACAAACGAACCTGTGGATTTGCAGCGATTTCGAATGTCGGAACGAGAATTTCTTCACCTTCCTGAATCTGATCGGGCACAGCACCACGGCGAGCAACTATATGGCCAATTGCGCTCACGTCGCGCTCGTAACGGGCCAAAGCACCCTGGGGTAGCTCGTCTACCAACAGGAGCTTGCGTCCTACCGCCTGGTATTCCAGGGACCGACGAATAGGCTCGACCATAGCTTGCGCTAGAGCAACTCTACCCTCGTCAGTGTTCAATGCCTGGGCTATGATTGCCTCTTTCTGGGCATTAGTAAGTTTTGTCTTGTCTAACATTTAATTAACTCCTTTATCTGTCTATTAGAATCTAAAGATATATAATAGACCAATTACTATTTCTATCGACTAACCTTATAGGGTTAGTTTGGCATGTAGAAATGTGCCGTAGGACAAAGAGTTTCCACCCTCTGGCAAAGCGGTAAATCCTACATCTGTTCCTGGAACACCGCTTGGATACGCAGTCGGTGTTTGAACTGTCATACCAACAATAAAGTTGGTGACAGGGTTATCGGTAAATCGTCCTGCGCGAGCTGCTGTTTCGCCAGCTGCGGCTTCTTCGGCGCCAACGGTCTCATCGGATGCCGAGCAGTACAGTAGTTCGCCCGGAACATACTCGCATAGGTCGTGTGCATTGGCCTGGACTAATTCATACTGATCTGTCCAGAACTCACCGCCTGAGTGATAACAAGTCATCTTGCAACTAGCAAGAACCTCGTTGCCCTGATCGGCTACTCTGTTTTGTGTGCGTCTGCTTGCAGCACCATAAGCACCCATAATTAAGGCACCATCGGTTTGAACCGCAGGCACACGAGTCAGAGAAGAGCCAGACTCAGGAGTATAAGAGGTTCCGGTCGAACGAGAATCGCCGGCGATACCGATAGGTAGTACATTAACGGCAGCAGCCGCATCGGCAAAAACCACATTGGCATCGTGATTCAAACCAATAATACTACCTTGTGGTATGTCTGTTGTTACATCTGGATCTATTGGAAGATTAGACGCTACAACATGGTATACTTCTATAAGAGCCATTTATTATCTCCTTGTTTATTATGATTCACTTCCCTTTTTGGGGGAAGGCATATAGTCTCTAACTACGAGAAACTATTAGTGAAACAATCGATGATCGCCTCTTTCACTAGAATAGCGCTCATAATCTTTGTTTCTTTGTTCTAGTTTAAACAATGACTGGATGCCTTCTTGAAGAGTTGGTTCACTCTCAGTGGGGCTCTTGGTCATATTTGGAACTTCAGTATCTGGTACTGACGCTTCCTTTTGCATTCCCTTGCTCGTACTTGCTTTCTTCAAAAGATCTTCGTAGTCTTTCATTTGTTCTGGTGTAAAGCGTCTGAACATTGCAACCTTATCGGGTATTTCGTCAAGTGTGATCAAGTTTGCTTTTGCTAATCTTGATGCTAATTTAATGGCCTCACTGTCATCTGTTGCGTATGTTTCGTTATTCTTTCCTAGCATTTGATCCTGTTTTTCAGGGGTATTCTTCTCATTCTTGTCGTATTCGGAATTCATTCCACCACCTGCTGGAATCTCTGGCATATCGAGTTTATTGTCGTAAGTGTGTTCTCGTTTTAATTGTCCACCATCAGGTGCTTCCGGTATCGATGGTTCACTCATTCCTTCGCTCGGCTTCTTTTCATCAACTGCAAGGCTGTGCGTTTGGTTACCTTTAACCTTGCCTTTTCCTGGCCCAGAAGATTGGTTAATATCAGGATCATCTTCTAGACTTTTTACTCTATTCACCGTAACTGTCTGTGATTCCTTTATTATTTCATCAGAATTTTGTGCAATCAGTATAAAATTCTGATTTTGATCTCGCATTAACGAGTATGTTATTCCGTCCTGTAGCTTAACTGTGGTCTGTCCAGATGCGGCTTTCTTCGAGAGAGCACTATAGTGTTTGTGCCCTTCGGCTATCGTCCAAACCTTGGCAGTTTTTACATTTTTGTTGCTCTCTGCTTGAGCCATATCTTTCTCCTTTTTGGGCATATCTGCGGATTTTTCTTTGACATCTTGGACACACCGCTCATACTTATCTGGATCTTCCTTTTTGTCCACGGTAGTATGGCAAACGGCCCAAGGATTTGTATCATAATGCTTGCCTTCGTAAGTTACACCTTTCTGCTTCTTTGCTTCCTTGTTTGGCTTGCAGGTGCATTCCCCGCCTTCTTTGCATTTGCATTTGCAAACTGGATTTCCGCATTTACATGATGCGGCTGCTATTTTAACATTAGACTTCGAAGACGCTTTCTTGCCACCTTGATTCCCATCAAGTACGTTGCCTTGTTCTGGCTTGTAGTGTTCTTCCCCGTCCATTAGGGAACCGCCATGAGGCACTGTTGGCAAATCCTCCGACTCACTAACTCCCATATCTTTACCCTCGTCTCCAAGCAATTGCTTTTCACGGGGCACATCTGGCTTTTTGGCATCGAATTTTTCTTCGTGCCCTATTTTGCCTTTATCTTGTATTTTACCAATGCCTTCGGCATCCTGGGCGGGTTTAACCTTAACTTTATCACCCTCCTTATTTTCCTTATATTCTACCTTTTTGACATCATCTGCTTCTTTGGCTTCTTTGCCAAGTTCTGCTTGTCGTATAATCCCATCAAAAAGGCTGTCAAGAGCATCTTGAGTCCGCTTCATGGTTCCGGTTTTCATTCCACTTAGGAATCTGTCCAGAGAAGCAACCTTTTCCTGTCCTTCTTCGCTTTCGGATTTCTGACACATTGGTGCTGCACATCCCTTATCCTCGGTGTGCTTCTTGATAACTGGCTTACCACCACCACCATCTGGTCCATCATCGTCACCATCGTCATCGGTATCATCATCGCCTTTGAGGAAATCTGGTTTATCAGAACCTTCATCTGCTTCTGTCTCTGATTCGGTATCACCAGATTCTTCGCCGCCTGGCAAATGCTCTTCTATCTCTTCTGCGGGAGTTTCGGACTCTTCGTGTTCAACTGAATCATCCTCAACACCCGGTATTTCCTCGCCCTGATCTTCCATTAATCCTGGAATTCCAGAATCTTCAGTTTCCTCGATCCCTGGAATTTCGTCGCCACCGTTTTCAAGACCCAAATCTGGCTCTCCGATGTCGCCTACTTCTCCCATATCTAAGTCACCAGTTGTGTCTACGGCACCTATTTGACCCTGCAATGCATCAAATAAGGTTTGAATAGCATCGACTGCTTCGGCGGGTATTTCGAGGGTTACTGTTTCTCCCATTCCCATGTCGCCTTCGCCTGCGCCACCGAATCCTAGATCGATATCATCGGTTCCGAAATCATCGGAAAATTCCTCCCCGCCCGATAAGTCATCTCCAATACTTGTTGCATCTTCAATTGGAGACGCACCACCTGTTGGGTCACTCTCGATCATTGGGTCTTCACTTACAGGCTCGTCCATTGGATCGGGAATATCATTTTCCAAATCCATTGGCTTGGGAGACATTGGCGATCCGCCATCCATACCCATCGGTTTGGTTGGTGCGGGCATTGGCTTTGGCCCTACTGGTGCAGCATTACCACCTGGCATACCCATCGGCTTTGCTGTCGGAGTGCTCATATCCATTGGTTTAGGAGCCATTGGCTTGGGAGCCATTGGTTTAGGCATTTTGAGTCTTGGCGATGGACCAATTTGAGCAATTGCTTCTATCACCAAATCTTCTATGCTTGCATGAGCTGCCCGCAGACCTTCACAGATTGTGCAGGCATCATCAAAGTTGTAATCATCCTTTACAAACATAGCAATACACGTTTTAACTGGACTATGAATCATAGGATCGTTGCTCATATATGTTGATGCCACTTTGGCAGCAAGACCATCGGAATAAATTTTTAGCTGTTCCAATTGTCCACATACACACTCTGCCAGTGGTTTGCCCTGGCATGGACCACTCATGGATGTGGCATTTTCGCCAAATCTACGAGATATTCGCTCCAAGCACGAAGAGGATGGGAATTTGTCAAGTTTGTCATATCCCTTCCACCGTGGGCTGGCTGCGACTTTCTCTAGTGGCAATGTGGCTTTGAGGCCATCAGACAAATCGAGAGCACCGGCTTTTGCCATCTTAAGAATAATATCGCCCTGTTCTTTTACTGTTCGTGTATTAGCAAATTTATTCCAATTAATTCCATAGTTTTCCAAAGACTGGATAAATGCAGCCTTTAACCGGTTGCACCCATCACACTCTGACTCTGCTATCTTGTTTGGCTTCCAGACATACTGAGCATAAACTCTATGTTTCTGGTTCTTCGCAGAACGAACTTGCATGTTATATTCCTGCAAGCAATCCCAACAAATGCCATCCTGACCTTTGCGAAATTCTGACTTTAATAGATCGGTATTATGTCCACCACAATTGGGACAAACGCTACCAATCTTAATATTTTCGGCTTTAATCTTCTCCAAAACTACAGGTGTAATTCTCACGACAGAGGCTAAATATGGATTTAAATTGGATTGAGCCGTTTTCTTCAAAATGTCTCGAACCTTAACAGACGCCCCAACGGGGACATTGGGTAATGTGGCTCCTTCACCTTCGCCACCCATTGGACCACCTTCACCACCAAGCCCCTCTTCACTGGCTGCGGCAGAAGATTCTTCTTCTGCCCCGAGTCCGAATCCCTCATCGCCTTGTTCTTCGGTTTCCTGTATGGTCTCTGGCCACTTGGAAACTTCCATGCGGACAGAGATATTGCCTTCACCGCCGCAATTATTGCATCGAAATTCACCATTATCTACGTCAACATCATTCGACCCACAAACCGGACAAACAGAACCCGGAGGTTGCGGCTCGCCTGTGGTCTCTTCTACATCTGGTGTTTCAGCAGGAGGAGCCTGTGACAAAGCTTCACCAGGAGGTGGCATACCCATATCACCGCCGCCCGGAGGCGCGGCTGGATTTCCCATTTCTGGGCCAGCAGCCGGAGGCATTCCGCCAGCTCCTCCCATCTGGGCTTCCTTAACCATAGTACGTCGCTTCTCGGCTCGTACTTTTAGGGTTTCTTCGTTTTTCTTCGCGTCAATCAGGATGACCTCAAAATGTCCGTCATCTTCATTGACATCAATAGACTGCGGAATCAACTCTAACTCTTTTCCAGTGGTTTCTGCAACTTTGGCTTTGGCCAATGTGGCTGCTGCATCTGCAAACTTCTTCCGATCACTTGTGCTTGCGGACACTTCTGAAATTAGCCCTTTATAGGCATACATACCGTCGGAATCGTCGCCAACTGTAACATCTTTGGTGGGTTTTACTGGCTCTGCGATAACCTTGCGAAATATATCAACACTTGAATTTGCCTTCTTGTCCTCTTCTTTGGCGTTTAAACAATGCTCGCACGCCTCTGATATCTTTCCTTCAAGGTCCTGTTCTGATAGTGCTACTAGCCCGTCCACGATATACTGTGGAGCATATGCTAGTTTTGACAGCTGCCGAATCAAAACATCCGCAGCCAAGTATGGTGACCAATCGGCACCAGTATTTGCGGTCTTGCCAAATACTTGTGCTTTGGCAACTTTGCGATTAATCGCTGCCACATCGGATGGTTTATAATTGGCGATAACATTTGCCAAAACGCTGTATTTACTTTCATGCGAAATAAGCCTTTGAACAATTCCGGCCAACTCTTTGGGTGTAATCCCTGCCGCCAGAACTGTCTTGCCTAAAGTATTTAAAGATTCCTTAACAATATTATTTGCTACTTCAGCCGTAAGCCGCGCTAATTCGCCATCCTGCTTGCTTAGCTGGTCTTTGCCTTCTGTGATTGTTAATGGTTCAGTCCATTCATGGCTCTTAAGCAACTCCATGAGCTGTTTTTCGCCAATTTGCTTCCACTGCTTATCTAAGCCACCGTCATAATTCGCGCCTATTTCACCTCTGTTGGTCTCCCCGATATCACTATAAGTATTCACACCTTCATCGAACTGCCCTTCGGTTACAACGTTCCGGTCTTCCTGTTTCCAATCACCACTGGTTCTGGAAGCTCCATAAAAAGTTTCGCGCTCTTCCCTTAATTGTGCTTCTGTGGTATATTCATACGTTCCTGGACGCTGACCATGTTCTGGAATCTGTTTTTGGGTTATGTTTTTGTAATGTTCATCAGTTCGTGGGTGCAGAGTAATTTTTTGGTCATCGAGCTGTTTTTGGGTTACCTTTTGATATGTATCTTCGTTTTGCGTGGAATGTGCTGCTGTTTTCTCAAATTCATCAATATCAAAATTCTCTCGGAAACCATCCAACATTGTTCTTGCTGATTCATCGGGATTGGAGTTAATGTATCCAATTGTGTCTTCATCTAGTTCGGCAACTCGTATAGTCCCAACTGTTTGTCCTTTATATAGTTGGGTAATTTTGTCAGCAGTTAAAACTATCTTATAATCACCTCTTTCGGCTTCTACTTTTGTAGAGACATTCGAACTCGCCTTCTTGATGTGCCCCTGAAGTTTTTCAGCAAGAGCTTGTCTAGTTTTGGCATCCAGCATTTGCTATCTCCTTGTAAATGTACTGTAATTTAAGCAGCAACCTAATTGCTGTAAGATGTTCGTCACATGGTATGTCGAAGTATATTCCAATATGTTTCTCCTATTCGAAAAAACAAAGGAATATTCCTCTAATAAAATGTGTGTAATCCGACGTGAAGGGATGACTATTTGGATTTTTTGGAAATTTTAAATGCCAAATTTAGAAGATTTTTTGTATTTTGTGCAATTTTGTTTTCAATTTCTGGTGTTTTAGTCGGAAACAAAACCGAACCAGATATTTTAGACATATCTAGTCTTTTAGATGCCAGAGGTGATGTTACCGTGCCGGCCTCGCCTGCTGGCCCCGTAGACACCCTACCGGGTGTCGGAGAAGGAGTCGAAGGGGTTTGAACTGCATTTTGGACTTTTTCTCCTGTCTCTGTCGTAGATGTGGAATTTTCACCCAACCTTCCATATCCTTGCTGTGTTAAAACGTCAATAACTTCTTGTAGATCAGCCAAAACTTTAACTAAATCACTCAAAAATTCCAAATCGAGCATATCTTTTTGGCTCAACATTGACTGAGACACAGATGTTATTAGGTCAAGGGCTTGTCCTAGGCTATCTAGCTCTTTTTGCCCAGCTAATTTAATACATCCCCGATCTGAGCACATTATTTCCGTTTGAGATGCCGACTTTAAAAGAATTGGCAGTCTGCGTTGTATGTCAGCAGCCTTTGATAAAAAGACTTGCGGATCGATAACTTCTGTTACACCGCATTCATGACAAGCAGGGTTAACTACAAATGAATTTTCTATAAATTTGATGCCATAGTTATATTCGAATGCCTGTTTATCGGTGACTTCAAATTTTGACGGATCATCTTCTTCACAACCACAAATTGGGCACGGTCCATCGCCACCACTTTTATGATATTGACATGTAACTTTCTTCGCAGAAATTTTCCGAGTCTTTCTGTCCTTGATGTGGCTGCAGTAATTTTCAGGTGTCTCGGCTTTTTGGTGGCAAATAGAACAAAGACTATACAAAACCTGGCAATTGTGGGTCGCTATATCATTCAATATATAGCTATGATCGCTGTTCTCGTCATCATTCTCGCCTATTTGAACATAATAAGTCAGCTCCTCATTGTTAATGCAAATAACTTCTTCGACCCTATGTGCTATATACTTTTTGTAATAGAATGAATCGAATTTTAATTTTTCAGACTTTTGGTGATTACTAATGAATTCCAGAACGTAATCACCTCCTTCAATTTTTGACGCCTCAACGAATTCAGCAGGTATGGAATCTTTATCTCCGGATTTTCTGTGAGGATCGGTATTGACAAGATTCTTTTTTAGTATTAAAACCGGATGCTCGTGGCTAAGTGCCAATCCTGTAGGATTCCCTACCCATTTGATATGATAAAGTTTATCGTGTAGGTGTGTTCTGCATATTGCAAAGACTGCCTCGGTTTTACCAGTATGAGTTATAACTAAATCATGAACCTGCAATTCATCGACTCGTTTTTTAGATCCATCTGCCATACTGACCAAATCATGTCCACGAGATGCTCCCATACTTGTAGACATAATATAGTTTTCTTTGATGCCGCGAGCTAATTGCGGATAGGCTTCTGAATCCACTCTGGCAATGATCATGATACCATTCCGATCGTTATCCCACCAAGAATGAACTACCTTTCCTCTTGCTTGCTCTGCATCTGTATTGTTGTGGTTTGTAAATACAGGCACTCCAACAAAAGTTCCGTATGATTTCTTTAATTCTTCTTCACTGAAATAATCGCCATTATCATTCGGCTCATCTGCTTTGATCGCAAAGCATTTAACGTATAGAGAACTTGGATGTGATTTGATCTCTGCTTCTAAATCGAATTCTGTATTATCGCCATCAACAGTAAAATTAGCCTGTTTGGATGCGGTTTTGATTTTTTTAACCGTAGATTCCAGTATACCCGGAGTTAAAGATAGGTTTTGGTCAACAAATAATCCATCGTTGAATTTTGGAACGTTAAGAGCTTCAATCTCTATTAAACTAAATGTTGCTTTTTTCTCAAACATTTATTTCCTCGCGATTCTCTGCAACTCGGAATTGATGAAGTCAATTTTATCTGCTAATACATCTAGTCCTCTGCGGTCTAGCTCGGATGCTATTTTACTCATCCGTTGAAATACAGAACCCGTAGGACCAAAACCTCTATTGACATTTGGTTTCTTTAACTGCCTACCATCTGGTTTTTTAACCTTTCCGCCTGACCCCGGTATTGGAGATTGGGGTTGCTGTATGGGAGTAGGAAGCATTTCCGCTGGTTCTTGTGGAGATGGAACTGGTGGCTGAGCTGCTGGTGTCGATGTAACTTCGCTTGGTATGCCTGTTTCATATTTCCCAGTATCCTCAACGGGTGCAGCAGGAATCTCTGTTGTTTCATCGAATCCTTGAGGAATTTCAATGTCCTGCGATTGTAGTTGTTGGACATCAGAATCAATTTTATCAGTTGATAAAACTTCCTCTCGGCCATCATCGTGATGAACGATTACCTCAACAGCAACTTGCTGCCCAGACGTTTCAATTTCCTTCTCCAACTGTTTTCTGACATTATCTATGGCTTTCTTGGCGGCAACTTCTAGAAGATCAAATCTGGCGTTGATGGGCGAAATTAAAACATTAATACTGCTTTCAAGATTAGGATATCGACGAAGAAAACTATCTAGCACTTTATTCCAGTCGGTACCTCTCTCAAGATCCCTCAACATGCCCTCGGCACTGCCGGCCTCACCAATGAAATACTCAAGGTTCTCAACTACTTTGATTACTTTTGTGGTGGGTTCTATCATAGGATTAACTTGCATTTCTTGGGTTTGCCCTGGTAATGGCAAGTGTTCGCCCACAGGAACCGTGGTCTCACCTGTATCAATTGACTTCTGTCCAAGATTTTCCCAGTGAGATGTTTGTCTGTAAGTCGGACCTTTGATGCGATAGGCATCGTGCCTTCTTTTTCTTTCTATTTTGATTAGATTCATTACATGCTTGCCATATTCGAAACCATCTGGATTTATTTCATTTTCATCTACAACTTCTGGGGCATTATAGGCATACCGAATGCCTATCATCACCTGACCGCCATTACCTTTTCCTGAACTCGATGAATATTTTCGCCCAAATATTTGTTCTGCTACCGGAGATGGATCCTTTTTCTTTTTATCTAATCTGCTTTCGAGCTGTTCTAAACATGCAGCATTCATTAAGCATGATACATAATCCATTAATTTGGCAATTTGATATCCATATTGACAAAATGTCCTGAATCCATTCTCGTCCATTGTGGTTGATACATCGGTATCTTTGGTTGGAATTAAATGTCGGACTGCTCTGGAAAATTCATTCCAATCACCGGTTTTTTGATACTGCGAAATAGCATCCTTTACTGGATTTGGATCTTTAGACGACAAATATTTATAGTAAAGTCTCAATTCATTAACAAAAGACTGTCCGAGATATTCAGATTTAAATCTATTCCAATCATTTTGGTATTCTCTGATTACATCAAACACTGATTCCGCATTGGTCCGATTGAATATCGAAATAGCCCTTGCAGCACCAGCAGTATATGGTTTGTTTTTAAAGAAATCTGTTTGTTGAGATAATGATTGCAATACTTTTGTGGCCCAAGGACCGAATTCTATGACTATCCGCGATAATCCACCACCGCTGGGATTTATCCAGTTTTTGGTTATTTGTTGACGGCCCAAATTCCCATTGTCTCTGTCAAAAATAATTGTTCCATCGTTAAAATTGGTTGGTGGTAGTTTCCTTAATGCAGGAATAGCCAAAGTCCTAACCCCGGCCGCAGTTGTTGGGTCTGTATCCATGCCATTACTAGAATAATTCATTTTGTGTTTTGGCACCGTAAAAGAGTTTCTAATCTCATCCCGTTGTTGTGGATCTTTGACCCCAAGAAACGGAGCATATTCAGATGAAAATTGTGACTCTACTTGATCCGTATTTTGGGGCTGTGTAACTGATTTATAATAGTCAAGCATATCCGACGTACAATTTTTTAACATTAATCGCAGTTCTTCTACTGTAAGCTCGGACTTATATGCCTTGCCAGTTCTAGTAGCCACTAACCCTTGTCGATAACCATGTGGTGTTTTTCCCCATGTAAAATCATCCTCAACAGCAGGATCCCCTTTCTGTGCTTTTTGCTCTCTCATACCATCATAAAATGTTTTGTTAATACGGTCAAACATTTGTCGATAATGAGATTGCATAGCAGTAGGATCTTGAATCCCCATTTTTTCAATATATTTACTTTGAGTTGTTTGAATATCACGCCAAAGAGTATTGGCATTTAATGCGAATCCATCTCGAACTTTACGAGCAATAGCCCGCATTAAATCACTGGGCAATTTGATTTGGTCTACTGACTCTATCGGAAATCGTCTTCTATATTCTTTCGTTCTAGATAAAAATATAGAGCCGGAAGGGTTAGTACTATCTGATTCATAAACTCGATTTCTCTCAGCATGTTGAGCAAAGAAATACCTTGAATTTATGTTTCCAGGCAACATGCCATACTGCGACGATTTATTTTTCTGGTCATCAAAAAAGGCCCTCAATTCAGAATGAGAAAAATTAAGACCTTTCTCAGCGCTCCCTTGTGAGGTGTGAAAATATGCAGTTAATCCGACATCTTCGTTTTCAAGTGTTCGAATAAAGTCCATCAGCGAGTAGTCCGATACCCCGGATTGCTGTAAAAACTGATCGACAGTTGAAATGGCCTCTGTGGCTCGATTATTTGATTCAGCATCTTCTTTTTGCATTGGAACTATATTTCTGCGATACAAAAACCGCATCACTAAAGTAGGATTAAACTCTGGAACTATATTTCCAGTTTCAGGGTCTAAATTTTCAACTACAAATCCGCCCTGGACTTTATGTTGTCGCTTTTTACCGGACGCCCCAATCAAATCTGCTTTCATGTAAGGCATAAATTTTTCTTCAATGGCTGCTTTAATCTTTTGTGCCTTATCGCCCAAGTTAGGCATTTGCCATTCAAGATTTACGGTTGCAGAATCAAGTCCGGTGTATCCGGTATTCCACGCCATACTTTCTTTGGAAAGGGCCGACAATTTGCTAAGCCGATCGTCTGCTTCCTTTAATAAGATAGACTTAACATCTGCATTTTTTAACTTGGATGCTATCTTTCGCATCTTGGATGATATGCGAGACATTCCCTCATTAATTAAATATTTTTTGAAATTTTCATTCTGTTGAGCCATGATATTCTATACCTAACAAATACTGTCAAATCCTGCTTATCCCTTAACGTGTTTTGGTATATCAATACCTTGTAAATCTATACGAGTATATTTACCAGCATTTTTGGGCATTGAAACTCCCCACATATCATTTGCATATCTCAGGGCAGAACCAAGAGTAGGAAAATACTTTCCCGACGGGCTGAATGCTTTCTTCTTGGGATTATTAGGCATCTTCTTATTGCCAGCAAAAAATGCTTTGCCTTCGCGTTTTGAAATAGCGGGTCCAACCACAACATATCTCATGCAGGCATCTTCATAGTCCTTGCCGACCCACCTAAAATAAGATCCAGGCAAAATTTTCTCGAACCGCTTTTTTACTTCTTCGGATTTTTCGCCGTAGTCTTCACTCCACTTAATTCCTTTATCTTTAATTCGTCTGCGCCCGGCTTCAATTATAATCATAAAAATCGCCGTCTAGAAACTACAGAGATTTAACCCCCGTAGAGGGAAGACGACTTCTCCTTTCGCTTAAATAAGTTCTAAATTCACAATCTTCCACCCTCACATTCTGAGCCAGCCTCTTACCACCGTTCAATGAATGCACGCTAATCCTGTCGTTCATTGTACCACCAACGTAGCACAAACCATACTTTTTATGTTTAACTAAACTACCTCGTTTTAACCCCAAACTCCTAGTACTACCATAAGGTTTCCTTGCTCCACCAGTCGAAGGTTGCAAAGCGTGCAATTGTCTTCTATGAAACCTAAGAGGTACTAGCTTAATAATAGAAGTGTTATCTGGTTTTACGTGCCCACCTACTAACCAGTTAGCCAATACCCAACTATCTACATTGTGGCACTCAAATTTATCGTCTAGCTTAGAACTACTTTTTTTCAAACCAGCATTATCTCTTAATTCTTTGGTTTCATATCCCTGCTTGGTTTCTAAGATGCCTAGTTGTTTTATTTCTTCATAGAACCACTGTTTGCCTACTTCTAATGGAGAGAAACTTACATTCCATTTCTTGGCATTCTTCCAAGTCTTAGCTTTAATATCTTCTACTACATAGTGTGTTATTGGGAAAATTTTCTCTAGCCACTTACATATATTTAATTTGAGTTGCCATCTGGCTTTTGTGCTAGGGGCTAATTTCTTTGATTTTCTGTTATCAAACCTGGCTTCACGATAACGTGTGTTTCTGAATCTTCTAGCTCTACGCATGTTCCTACGTCGCTCTACAGCATCTTTAACCCAGTCAGGCGTTTCTGTTAGAATATTTAGATAAGTGTGAGCTTCTGATTTAATTGTGTAGGCTTCTCGTTTAGAGCCAGGATCGATGCCTACCACAATTTCTTGTTTATGAGTGTTTGGTGTCTTTACGTTGAGTCTAGCACAAAATATACCTTTCTTATAGAATGGAGTAGCTTTGCCAGAATTAACCCATCTCTTAGCTCTTAATAAAGTTGTAGGCATTAGTGGATTATTGTTCTGATCTACTACTGGTACGAAAAACATATAAACTCCAAAATTTCATAGCTTTACGATAAGTGGGTGCTATGAAAACCTCTAATATACTACCCTTCGACAATGTTAAGAAAACTTAGCTATTAACTAGAATAACGTGCTATTAAATGGTTCTAGCTCAGAGCCTGGAATTAGGGTGGCGTTCCGGGGTGATTGTAGT